>Ga0123352_10003028_pt1 | contig 24007 bp, 15 predicted proteins | sample TergutLab28metaG_FD_89700 | JGI IMG/M metagenome (GOLD analysis project Ga0123352, IMG submission 89700) | Labiotermes labralis P1 segment gut microbial communities from Petit-Saut dam, French Guiana - Lab288 P1 | ecosystem: Host-associated > Arthropoda: Insects > Digestive system > Gut ...
CTCACGAGGCTGAGTGGACCCCGTTCCAGACCCACTACTACTCAGAAAATCTGGTAGCGCCGGGGATCGAACCCGAGACCTCTGTATCTGTAGCCAGAAACTCTAACCACTAGACCACAGAGGTGGTCGGTCGTTTCGGTATAACGTGCTCGAATTCTAAAGTCAGGTTATTTGAATTCCCTTCTCACGAAGGCCATTACAAAGAATTCTTCGCTTAATCATCTTTATCAGACAATAAAGTCCCGTAAACCTAATCAGCACCACCCTCGCAATACACCTCTCTGACTATCAGCTGTTGACTTATATAGTCACCTTGATAGAGATGCCTAATAATGATTTCCACTATCAAGGTCTTGGAAACTGGAAGCATCTGAAGAACGTGAAAAAGAAAATAAAAGTAGTAACACTTCCTTCAAAACAAAAACAGAACAAAAGTCGCAAAACTACTGGAATAATTCAAGGTGAACAGTTTTATATAATAAACTCCACCTTACACAATGGTCACGATGCCAAGTAGGAATGAAAAATGAATAAGAAAAAACTAGTCGCTAGTGAGTCTATACAGGTTCAAAACCACACCCATGCACTTGAAAAGTGAAGCCAAGGTCATAAAAGTTTGATGGTAAGTGCAAAACTGATCTAACTTCATATCCTGGCAAGCGGTTTAGAATCGAGGGAGTCTTGCGACCTTTCGCACTTTCAACCCATAAAAAGAAAAGCTATTTTATGTTCAAAAATGAAACATTCTTTTGAGATTCTAATATAACTTCAGTACCAGGGAGACCTTGGAAAATATTTAAAATTCTTAGTCTCGGCTACAGCTTTTACATTCCAGAAATTTTAAATTTATTTAAAGAACTTAATTATTTGTGTTAGATATTATTTCTCTTTACTGGCTTTTTTTCTTCTTCAGCGATCAAGGAATGTCCGATTCTTAATCACAATTTGTAATGAAACAATGTTTCGTGGGTTTGAGATGTGAGTGTTGAAGGTGGCAGCACAAATAATTTGCTGTTAAGTCAGGACTGGTAATGACTTTGGTATTATTTATTCGTAACCTAGTTAGCTGTTCTAACATTTGTAGTATCAAAGCTATCGGGACTAAGAAGCCTTTTTATCGCACAATCACTTCCTTGTTTTATGTCTTTATCAAACACACTGTTTGTTTATTTATTATAAGAGGGGCATTTCTGACATTTTGTTGTACAGAATAAATTATTCATACGTAAGTACCAGTCAAACACTGGGAGCCTTATATGACATTAGAGCTCTTAGGTCCATCCGAAAATGACGGGAAGATTGTCTCTTTCTGCATTGTGACGCCGTGTAGTCCACTAAAATTTACCGACGTTTATATCCTGTAGAACAAGAAAACATCTTCTTTCGAAACGTCAAAATATCGTACCATATACGAGGCCTCACACCAGAGAATACTGTACACTTCAGGTTCATCTGGTACCATACACACATTTTATACAGACTTACTATTTTGTACAACATGAAATCTGAAATTCCCACACCTAGAAAATGTACAATGCTGTTTGATTAATGAGTTGGAGGCTTTTTATGCTTAATTTTTCTACCTTCAAATGTACGCTTCAAAGACTCTTTCTTATAGCCGCTTTGAATTTTAGATTTAATTAGGGAAATACTATTTTGGAAACCATACTGAGTTTTTAGTGAGGAGGATGCAGTGCCGTCTGTCGTACCACAATCCATGTCCAAATGTTACTTTATAAAACACGTCATACAAGCCATAAATCAAGTCAGTATTCATTTAAAAATCGCATACTTAGTTTGTGTTATAAGTAAACACAGAGCTATTCGTATGTACGTTTTAAATTGGGTCATCTGCTCCACTATTAGCCCATCCTAACCTCTCTAAGCCAAGGTGTTTCATTTGACGTAATATACCCAGTACACAATTTTAAGATTGTACGAAAACCGGTTATAAACAACTTAATGTGTGTAAATAATCATAACACGCATCATTTTATTACTTCTGTGGTGTTTATTTAGCAGGTACATGAAACTAAATACCGACACTAGTCACATAGTTCAAGATGCCAAATTATGTTTCTAGTACAAAAAAACAAAGTATCTGCATCAGTCTAGAGTTAGGCATTTTATGAGCAATTCTCCGTCAATGTGAGAGGTTAGCGGCCTTAAGACTGGACACGACTAGGGTTAACAAAGTCAAGAATAGCTATTATGTAGATATTTATCTTTGGATTAGGAGAAAACGCATTGTAAAGTTGCACCTATCTCACACTATGTTTTCAGACTGTATTGATTTATCGCCTTGTGTATCTTTTCAGTACTCATTTCTTATAAATTTCCAGCCCGCAAGTACAACTCTTACAGTTTCATAGTAAATGTGTCATATTTCTTTGTCGGTTTACATGTGCACATAATTTGTCTCTTGTGCAGTACCCAGCTAAACATTCTGTCTGATTTCCTTATTACACAATTCTCAATGGCATATTAATGCTGTCAGCATCGCAGACTTTAAAATTTAAAGACTAGTGGTTACTTCACATGCCACAAGTTTCAGCAGACAAACTGCTACGTTTTTACTGCAGAATGACATCAGTCTTCCGCCGCGATGTAGATTAGACCTGCGCTCCTCTGGGATATTATGCTGCGCATAGTGGTTACTCTTTGCCACCAGGGATTACGATTGTAAGCTGCGTCACATCCCAGGAGAGCGCATATTTAATCTACAGAATGAATTTTTGTGTTATTAGAATAAGCAGCGATTCTTTCCCTATAGGCCTACAACATTAGCTGAATCGTTTTCTAACCCATACTGGGCGTGTTTACTGTTCGTTACGAATTAAATAAGATTAATTTCCGACTTTCAATAGTTTACGTATGAATATTTGTTTTGCGTTGTTCACGTACAATCCGCCAAAAAAAGTCCTCGAATTTTGAGGCGCGCTCGCACATTTTTGAAAAGCTATTATTAGCTTCGTTATGTCTGTCAAACTGTCAATCTTTCCGTCTGTCCGCATGGAACAACTTGGAACTCACTGGAAGTACTTTCTTAAAATTTTACAATATCGAGTTTGATTAAAATCTGTATAGAATAATCCCAAGTTTCGTTCAAAAATGAGTCGGATATCAGACACTTCACTTTGGTGCCTTAGCAGGTTCACTGTAATATCTCGCTGAATTCTTCATGGAAGGAGAAGGGTTTCAAAGGAAAGTCGTAGAGAAAATCAAAACAAACATTTCATGCGAGAGACTTTTCTCACAAAAATCGTTTAACTTACAAAAAATACAGCAGAATTAGAGGTCAGGTTTGGTCAGAAAAACATGACGCAAAAACAGATTAGACGTGCATACTGGGTAATATTGTTTACTGCTTACTGCGCATGAAACGTTGTTTGTAAACCAGATAATAAAAGACGCTTTTTTTTGTTGAAAGTATGACGTTATATGACCTATCAATTACGAAAACAAAATAAACGTAGACATAAAACAAGTTTTTGAAAGAAGTATAACAACATACTCTAATAACAGACTTGATATTCTATAATAAAAGTACAATCCGTAAAAAAAACAACATGGACGACCCCAATGGAAAAAATGGCATAACCGTTGCAGAAGAGTCCAGGGCAAAAAGAAATGAAAGTGTCTTGTTCTTACGTTAGACGGACATTTTTCCATTAGTTATTATCACATTCACACCTTACAAAACAAGGCTTATATAGCGTCAGTGAGAGACGAATGGACGGTTATGAAGCATTGGTGAAAGTACACTGGTAAGGAAAACTGAAGTAATAGGGAAAAAGCATAGTCCAGTTCCACATTGTCCACCACAAATCCCATAGACCTGCCCTTGGTTTGAACTCGGACCTCTGCAGTGAAATCGTTGCCAATAACCACCTTAACCATGGCATGCCCCTCTACAGCCGTGGACTCATTACTTCACTGTATTTACCCAACAGGACATTTCTCATAAGGTAATATAAATTAGTTTTAATGTGGATAACTCACCATGCCGCATTATAGCCTCCTAAAGTAATAGAACCTTAAAACGTCCGTTACGCCACAGCCAATTATCACAGAACACATATCAATAAATCTGCCTTCTATCTGCCTGGACTGAATACCTGACAGCAGTATTATGATGCGTCAGTGTCACTGGAGGTTACTTTTTATATGGAATTTAATAGAAGATTAACTTCATCTTTGCTTTGCATAACTTCCTCTGTGCAGCACCGATGTGTGTAAGAAGTAACAAAGACGAGCTATTATAAGAACGCTCAATTAAATAACATCTGACAAATCATTTTACGGTGATACGCTGCAGAACCCTGTTGTAACTATGCTGCATACCACTCGCCGCGATTCAGGTTTGATGTGAGTCGGGATCCACGTTATTTAGTTTAACTTCTTGTGGTTTTTATACCGTTATTAGCACATGCAGAAGTGGTCTTGTAAATGTTTTTTTTCGGGTCGCCGACTTTCGACACACTTATCAGACAGGTTAAGTGAGCCGACAGTACGCGAACAGAGACCGCTATCAGATAAAATAGCCTAATATTTTCCACTCAACTCAACAAACCATCACATGACGTACAGTCAGATATTTGGAAGATGGTGGCAGGCTGCTTATATTACTTTAAAATGAAAATATTACGTTCTATGAACTAACAGTTAATCCTGCGTTTTTGAAACACGTATTCTCTCTTTGCTTGCAGTGTAAGTATGTTCCCAGTGTGATGTAGAACAAAGGCCACTTCTACTGAATCTGACGTTTATTGGACAGTGCATCATTGTGATAACTGAAGAATAAAAGACCAACTAGATGCCACTTATTATTTTATTGTTCTTCTTAAAGGATCAATATGTTTCGGGCATTACTATGCCCATTATCAGGAGCTCGCGACTATGATGTTGATTACCACATTGGTCGTTTCTTTCTTGGTTTGCTGTATATTGGAGGTTAGTTGCGGTTAGGCTGGAGTAGTGTCCGGGCTGCAGGTTGCAATATACAGCAAGCCAAGAACGAAACGACCAATGTGGTAATCAACATCATAGTCGCGAGTTCCTGATGGTGGGTATAGTAATGCCCGAAACATGTTGAGCCTTTAAGAAGTACAATAAATAATAAGTGGCATCTAGTTGGTCTTTTATTCTTCAGCCACTTCTACTTTCTTCTTAGACGGTCTTCTACTAGCGCATGTGATTATAACAGAGATGTATAGAAGAACACATGAAGCCTGCTTTCATATTAGATATGTTTTTAGCCCAACATACCCATTGAGTTGTTTTAACTCCGTATAGCAGAGTCCTTCCTGAGAAGTTAACAGGTCCTCGGTTAGTCAAAAAATCCTCCATATTTTATGAAACCGGAAGGTTAATTACCGTATATACAAGCGCCCGCCACCTGTCCCTACCCTGAGACAGTGCAATCCAGTCTATGTCCCCATCCCACATTTTCAAGATACATTTTAATATTATCCTCCCAACTACGCCTGGATATTCCAAGTGGTTTCCTGCCCTCAGATCTCCCCACCAAAATCCTGTACGCACCTCTCCTCTCCCCCATATGTTCAGCTAAGGAAGTTCCATCTACAGATGTAGATACAGGTTCTTTGGGATACCGGTACAGCTTGAATATTTTACATTGTGCCAACCAATTTCTGAAGGTCTGTGGTGAAAAATAATTGCATGTCGCTATGAACTTGAACGACAGCGCGGTATGCTCTATTGGACCACTTACTTCATTTGGTCCATTTTAGGAAAATGGAAAGAACCTCTTCTTCGAAAATTATCAAAGATATATGGTTTATAATTAGCATGTAAACACCTGATCTGAATTAATTACATGAATGTACAAGTTAAACTTAGGTATCCCTGTCCCCATTCTAAATTTCTGTGGTACTTACTCCCATTTACGAATGCATGTGCTTAAACTGGACTGATGCTGACTCATAGGAACCATGTTTAAAAAAAAATCTACTCTCTTCTGTCATGAGACATTATAATGAGCATGTGGCTCAGTATCTAATGAATACGTTTTTGAGAGAAAATAACAAAATTTTATTTTCTTTCCTTCAAATTTCGTGTAGAAACTCTTATGTTCTTAGGCGTCCAATACAGGCGGTCTTCCCGTAGGTGTCATTTCGCGTTTCATAATTTTTCACTACCGCCATATTTTTACAAATTGGGTAAACATTTAAAAAAATGTAAGGTATTGTGATGTCCTCCAGTGGCAAAACGTTCACACCAACTCTGTCATAAGTTGACATCCTCCCCCCACCCCCCATCCACAAACGGAGATAGAGCATTGTGATCTCAGAATCTTACTTACTTCCTTCTTACGGAAGGAAGGACGGCCGAAATATGAGCCTGGATTTAATAACTTTACTGTGTTCCGTCTGTGGTTGTCCATGCCGACGGTTTCAGAGAGAAGTAGGATTATTTGGATTAGTCGCTTACATGACGAAGGAGGCAGAAACGCTATCTGAAATGCTACGGTTTAAAGGAATAGAAAGATGGACGTTGTCTAAAACATGTCAATTACAACAATATTTCCGGTAAAAAAATTCTCAACATTTTACTATTGACAGAAATATTATACAATGTAATACCTGTACATAGGCCTATGTCACTACATCGAGGTACGTTGGGGTCTTCGCGTTCTGGACGACTCTCAAAAAATTCATGACATTTAATCAACTGGGTTCACACGTTTTGTTGTTCACAATTTTTTGTTTTACAGAATATTTTTACTATTATTAGCGTCTGATATTAAATTACTTTGAAGAACTTATTACTCACATGACTGCAATTATTTTACGTTACATTTATAGGTCATACTCCTATAAAACTCCAAATTTCTGCCTACGGAAATATTTTGTAATATGTACCTTCCAAAAAAATAGTGCGTAATTTACAGATACGTTCACAATCTACCTTCATTATGAATGTCATACTCGTAGACGTGCAATATTATGATTGCATATTTCGTTTGCCTTAATTAAGTATCGTGGAATTGACAAAAAGAAAGAAATCAAAACTTGCATAAGGATGTGGTGTCAAAACACCAAGAGTATGTGACTGGCTTATTGCGTCGCATCACAACAAACCTCATCTACCTCATGTGTCGTCATACAATGCAGCTGTAATCAAGTATTAATTAGAAATATTAAATAATATTTTTTTTGTTTGTACTTCGCCTTAAATATTCTTCAAGCAAAACTCCTCGTAACCTCAAACGCTTACCCGGCCGAATGGAATAAGTAATGAATTTATGTATTTTGGATTTCATTCTCCCCTGTAAAAATTTTATTTCTTTGGCCATATTACGTTATATCACCCTATAGCCTCCTTCGCCGTCGAAGAGTTTTGTAATTATTTCGTAAATGACATGACTTAGGGAAAGAAATATATTTGACACGAAATATCTAGCCTATTCATAAAAGTTTCATCAGACTAAGAAGAATTCAGTCAGTGAAGCAACGGGAGAATTAAAGTTCGCCATAGACCAGACCAGGAAGGCACAGAGCGGTAGCAGACTTATAGCCCTTAACCTCGGCGTTAGATAGGGTGAGTGATTAACGCAACACCCCGGCCGCTTTGACCCGGGAAAGAGAACCGATGCCCATTATACGGGAAGCTGGCTGCTCCCCAGGGCCGGTCTGGATTGGTGCGGAAAATCTCGCCCCACCGGGTGTAACCGGCCAGGGTCCGTAGTTCAAATCTCGGACTAGGCAACCAAGAAGGTGAGGAGACAAACTGGTCGTCGAGCATTGGCTACTTTACATATTGAAAGGGAAGAGGTAAAGTTTGTTTGGTGTGCACATGTGCACTTGCAAGGCTATATGAATGAGACTGCTGAGTTGCCCGTCGCACATATTAATTGATTCTCTGTTTGCGATGTCAGCTATGACTTGTTCTTTTGACAGAAGGGAGACAGAGACAAGGATAGAATGCTGGAATCTTTCTTTTTCCATATATGATTTGATGTTTCTTAAGAGGTAGTTAGAAGGAGGTCAGTTGTGCAGAGATGTACGCTGTTTGCGGTGGTGAACGTTAGATGAACAACGAGCAACTAAAAGTTGTGGTGCTGGAACCTCAGTGAATAAAGAGTACTAAAAGATCAAAGCGGCTTCTAATTCCCCCTGTATATTTCTTGAGAGGGATCCGTGCCTACGACGAGCTACAAATAGTTGTAACCGAAGTCAGGCAAATCAAACAGACGGTTACACGGGATTCGATCCCGGGACCATTCAACCCATAGCGAGACGCCACGCCGACTACGCTATTCCGGCCCACGAATGCAGCCAGATATGATCTATATTTACATGGGTTTTTACGTTCCGTCCTCTTTATTGAATCCGTTCTATAGGACTAGTTGAACGACGAGAAAAGGCTGATGGACAGAGAGAAGGGAAGTCGGGCAAATAGAAAGAACAGACGAAAAGACGGAGACGACGAAACTAATATCCGCTTTTTGCAGTCTTTTATCAACACGCCTAAAAATTTCTTGTAGCATTTTTCCCAGCCACAAACACAAACAACACTTAGCCTATCTCCCAAACGAGGTTCTTAGTTTTCTTTGAAAATATGAATAAAATGCGTGTACAATTTATCAATAGGGACTTGCTGCTTATCCGCAAAGAAAAGTGGGCAAAACTTATAAAGGAATCAGGGATTAGAAAGACAGGATATACTTCTGTATATTCTAAAAGGAGAGACATTCAGTGCCTTCCACGTTGTGTAAGCAATTTCTAGCTCTTTTCCATGGGATGGAAAATTCAAACTTTCGACTGAAAGAGAAAAGTCTAACTAACAAAAAATATTTCAAGGTTCCCTCTCGTGATGTATATGTAACTTAGATGTTGCTAATGATACTTGAGTGGTATTACATGTAGCAGAGAGGAAAGATTGTGTGCTCAGAAGGCTCATCATAACGTTCTATACGTACATCAATTAATCTTACGCGTGTGTAAGGCTGCTCCAGGAATCCTGATTTTCAGAGGTCTTTTGTAAATACAATGTAATTTGGGAGGAAAGGCCAAGCAATGTTTTGTGAGGTGAGAGTTTTGGTCTTTCGAGAAAAAGAAAGTTCATATGGTCATGTGCCTATTTCGGGACGGTTACCGATATAGAGCTATTTTAATCTGTTGTGCACTATTGCACTATTACACTGCTGCACTGTTTATGGGGTTGGATGAAGTGCGTACAAAAGAAAGGTGGTTACACGAGACTAAATGCTCACTCGCATTTGGATGCTCCTGCCCGCTTAAATAAACGCGAAGATCACCTGAGACGAATACCACGTGATTTGTACACACGAGTTGCAAATTGCCTTGAGGTTGAGGGTGGGATTTCCGAGCATTCATTGTGAACTGTAACAATTTGTCATACAAACATTAAATTAAAATTACATTAACCATAAGTAATTTCTCTTTATTACCACTGATAGTGCTCTTTGAACATGTAGATTCAAACAGATCTATCTCGGTAAACTTTCAGAATTGTACCTATGCTCATATGAACTTTTTTCTCACAATGACCGAATCTATTACCTCCCAAAATATTAAATTTTCCTCTTGAATCACCTTGCATAGTAAATATGTAAATACAACACTCAAATATTTTGTTAATATTTAAAAAAGCATAGTCTGCAGCACACTTCGTGATGTGACAGAAACCAAAACTGTATTTTAAATTTGTAAATTTTCGTGCCATATTAAAATATTTCAAATATTTGGAGAATACTTACTTATTTTCTTACTTACTTACTTACTAACTTACTTACTACTTACTTAATTACTTACTTACTTACTCCATGGAGCAGAGTCCTTCTTGAGAAGCTAACCAGTTTTCAAGTAGACAAGAAATTCCCCGCATTTTATGGAACCGGAAAATTCATTACCACATTCACAATTGCCCGGCACCTGTCCCTGTCCCGAGTCAGCTCGACCCAGTCCATACCCCACATCCAACTTCCTGAAGATCCATCTTAATAATTATTCTCCCATCTACGACTGGATCTTCCAAGTTGTCTCTTTCCCTCAGGTTCCCCATCAAAACCCTGTATACCTCTCTCCTCTCCCCATACGCGCTACGTACCTCGAACATCTCATTCTTCTCGATTTCATCACCCGAACAATACTGGATGAAATATTTAGAGAATAGATAATATACAAGGCATAGCTTGCAGCAGAATGCTTGAACTGAAAACGCGTTCCTATCATATACACAGAGACGCCAGGCATTAATTATGCGCAGAGCATCCTGGGCTCTGCGGGTGGGGTGGCGGGCTGTTTGACAGGAAAGCGGGACAGATAAGCGTTGAGACGTAACACCACAAAAAAGGATGCTCTCAGGGGAATTCCCGGATGCCAGGTAGGAGCGGAGGGACATATCAGTTCGGTAGGCTCGTGACATTTCATATCAATTATTTCGTGTCGGATTCTTTCACTTATACCTGGATTCAGTCACAGGGCAATCTACATCTGATCTGTTGTGGAAATGGGACAGTTCTTTCGTAACTCGAACGTTCCCCGACGACCTACTGCGGTCTGGTAAAAATGTTCTGATGACCAGTCTAACCTGACGAAGGGAACAGGTTTCCCTGAAACGTCGGTAACTGCTATCAAAGTACACGACGTCACAATGCAGATGACGTCATCTTCATAGACACCAATGTGGTAACCTAAAATCTTAATTTCCTGTAATCTAAAGCAACGATTACCAAATCACCTAAGGTCGACAACTTTCTCTATTTTTTACGATAATTATCACACACTTCTTTGAACAATTATAATTTTAATGCACTGGTTTGATTTCACACCAAAGGCGAATGGGATATAACTACAGCCAATAGCACAGCTGTGTTTCTTGGGAACCCAGGCGCAGCTTACATTTTTGCCCCCCCCCCCCAAATTTGATTATATCTCGCACCTCCAAATCTCCATGTTCCCTAAGTCAACCGTCATCCATTGGCACGCCAACAGCTCACACACATCCGTCATCACGGATTTAGATGGTAAAGTGATTTTTATTTTACAATAGTAACGATTACTGCACTGTGCAATGTGATTAATTAAAGTTGTCAGGCACACGATGCAATTATAACAGGAAATGGCATATTGAAATTAAAACTAAACTAAAAAAATATTAATATTTACAGTAAAATTTCGGCCTCTTGAAAGTAGAACATTGCTCCCCTTGGATAGTTACCCAGACGTGAGTCTTCCCCTCCCCCCGCCATGCAGTTGTACGTACCTACGCCACTAAGGAGGACTCAGAGAGTCTTACTGTATCATAGTAATGTCGTATTTGCTTATGGCAGTTCCGAATGTGTAAAAATATAATGGGATAAGCTTGTAGACTTACACTTTGTTTTATTCATTTTTAATTATTTTCACCTCACGAATAATTAAAATTATTTGATTCATGGATCTGTCGTCTAGCATCCAAAATTAATGTAGCTTTCGGTAAAAATCCGTTCCCTTCCTCATACAAAAGCGTGGAGAACTGAACTGAGTCCGACATAAAATCTTTCCTCAAACCCTAGACAATCGAAGTATCAGAAACGAGAAAGAAAACTGCCGATAAATGGATTAGCATGGCAAGAAAGGCAAGCATAAGACAACACGGAGGAGTGTTTCGCGTCTACGGATCTTGGATACTTCGCAGATGTCCACACAATTAAATACACTCGATTTATTCTTTTGTTGTTGTTCACAACAGTACACATACAACAGAATCATATGACTATTATTACTCCATGTTATTATTTTTTATTTATACGTTACGTCGATGTTGTTTTTATATTTATCTGCAACAATAACCTCAAAATTTCAACCCGACCGAATACTTGGTAATTATTGATTTAAAAACAACATCGCCTACATAATTTAGAGGTATTTTATAATCTATCAACACAACAAATTTCATATTCCTAGACAAAATTAATTAATATTAAATATTATGAGAACAAGTCACATTTCTCCTGAATTATGAAAAATGCAACAGGCAAGATAAAACGATAAATATGTACGGGAATATAATGTCACCACACAAAGTCTTCATTATTTATAAATAGGATACACTAAGGAAAATTTAATCCGTAATAGTGGAGCCATATTATTATGTAATTATAATCAAATATACATACAGAAATACGAATTAAGTGTTATGACTATACATTTTTGCCTCTATTATCTATTATGAGAAATGATTCTTTATCTCGAAATTTTATCCCGAAGAAAGTAATAATTATTACTTATTATTTTATATTATTCCCTAAATTACATAACACACAAGTCAAATTTCTTTGTGTCTAATTACGTCAGTCCATCTATCTACAGCCTCTCTCGTTCCACCGCATTTTTCGTAATTATGTCGAAAAAGGCAAGATGTTAAAAAATATATTTGACATGAACATATGTTTTCATTTTCTCCATCAACGGGAAATTTATCAAGATATCATAAAATTATTTAAGTTTTTGTGTTTGTGCCTAAAAGTTTTGCCGATTTGAACAAAGCACGCAAATTTTCAGCATACCTTAATGAAACTCTCCGACATAAAACTACAGAAAACTTAGTCCAGAGGAAGTGGAGATGTTTCATGCTGACAGATGGATGGACGTACAGATGGAAGGAAGGAGAGACAGAAGGACGGATGGAAAACATAACAAAGGTAGTCGTCACTTCTTGCAATTTTGTGAAAGCGTCTAAAATGGAAAATTCTAGGGAATATGAAAAGCATGTGGTTTTTTTGTGGCGAAGAGAGAAGCAGCATCATTTATTGTAGGGCTTCCAGGCTTCGTACTGCTTCTTCTGCTAAGAGTAACTGATTAATGAGCGAAGAGAAAATACTACACAATAGGACTGTACAATAAAAAAATTGAGTACAGAATAATAAGCCGAAATGGATCCCAGTGGCCGTGCGGTCTAAGGTAGAGGTCTGTAGGTGATCGATTGCATGAATTGCGGGTTCGAATCCCACTTAGGTCGTGGATATTCATCTCTTGTCGTTGTTGTTGGTAGTGTAGGTAGCGGGCTGTGTGACGAGCTGCTCGCTCTTTCAGAGGAGTCCTGTCGGGTGAGTGTGTGTGAGTGTGGGTGTGTTAATGAGTGTGTGCGTGAGTGTGAGTGGGTGTGTGTGTGTGTGTGTGAGTGTGAGTGAGTGTGTGTGAGTGTGGGTGTGTTAATGAGTGTGTGCCTGAGTGTGAGTGGGTGTGTGTGTGTGTGAATGAGTGAGTCTGTGTGTGATCTCTGAACCTCAATAATGCAGCGACCTAGACCCGATTTTGGGTGTTGCGCCACAGAAAAATGTCTAAAATAATGAAGTCAAAAGAAAACAAGAGCTAATACGAGTATAACGTATAGACATCCATCTAGAAAGACCACCGAGTACGTACTACACAAGTATTTTACATACACATGAAGCGCTTACTACAACACACTGTTGAAATAAAATAATCAGATAAACATGAAGACCCCACCACATCCTATCGACCATCCCTGTTAAACGTGGCTGTTCAGGACAATTCGTACGAACAAATTTTCTACATCCCATTGTCAGACACCTTTGGAAGCCTTTCATGTTACTTGCTCGGAGGGTTCTTGTTTATTTATTTATTTAAACATAAACATCTAAAGAATCTAAACAACAAATAAGGCACACAACTGCAACTGCCACAACGCATTATGAACAAGTGTAATTGCTGCAGTCAATAACGCAGTACAGAAAATTCCCACCAGCTTTGGTTGTGCGTTGTGCGTTGCCACGGCTTATGGGATAAATAGCAACGCGCTTATGGCCGCATGCAAAGCGAATATTAGGAGGGGGCAATGCGGTTTTAAATCGGCATTTCTCGACATTTCTAATTAAATTCTTGCGTTCCATATACTTGAAGAACATTACACGATGGGTATGCGTCGATACACAGAATGACAGACAGGCGTCTATAATTGAGTGATGCGCATTTCGTAAATTAACACCTAAATGATATAAAAAGGGCTAACAGGTAAGCCTACACACGCAAACACACACATGCTCGCAGGTATTATGCTACCTAAAATCGTAAAAGTTGCAATCTCACTAAAATATACTCCCTGCCTACAGGCTGCAGTGTTTTTCGTGGAAACCTAATATTTGCTCGGCACTGTTCAAAAAGTGTTTCAACTTTATGGCAACCAGAAGTTCACTACAGTGTTCTCGGAAGTCTGTCATGAATACTTATTCTAATACAGAATATCAAGTCTACACCCTAAAAACCGCTTTGAGATCTATTTTAATAATGATCTCTCATCTTCCTGTATGTCCCCCAAGCGATCTTTTCCGTTCAAACTTAGCAATTTAAATCTTAAACGCGAATCTAATTCTAACACTCGTCCTACGTTTTTCACCTCACTCATTATCCAACATTAATTTCCACTGTTGTTCACAGTTACGTGAATTTCCCCGCAGCTCCTCATATTATCTCCTTCCTATATCCAAACATTCTCCTCCACGTCCTATTATCTATTATAATCCCAATACAAATAATGACATACTTAAGCTCCTAGCAAAATATTTAGGCCTGTGGGTTATATAAAGTTTTCAATAAATTTCGGTAATGTTGGTAGAAATTCTGAAATAGCCTTTGTTCTACAACACGCGCATTTTAAACAGATTTCGCTAATAATATAATCAAAAGTACTCTCCGAGTAATATCTGCATTGGTGCCTGCGTAATTACTGCATTAGTCAGCAATTTAGCCATATTTTCATAATATGAACTAACTTCTAATGCCAAATACTCTTCCTTATTAGAAACACTCAAAGTGTGTACGTATATTTGGTCTACAATGTTGAGTACAAAATGTGAAATGACTTTATATTTATTCCGTCCTATAAATACGAATATAGGAGGGCAGTTCATAAAGAAACCGAACTTGTAGCGAACCGGCAAGCGCGCACAACACGCTCGCGATGATGGCTTTGTGTAGCGGGGACTTTAAGCCTACAGTCGTTTCTAAAATTTTGAATACTGCTAGTCGCTTCGTATTGGGTTACTTGCAATATAGAAAGCAGTCCATTTACAGACTGGATCCCACACTCGTTATCGGAGAGTGTGAGTAAGCTGCTGTTGTATTTTGAATTTCGTATAATGTTTAGGATTAACAGAGTTGTTAAGAACTCTCGTGTGAATTCGGAGAATAATTTACAAATAAATGAAATTTTTTGGGCAACAAGTTGCAATCCAGTGAGCAAACCATCAGCCAGAAGAAACCTGTTAGCTACATTCTTATAAGGAAACCGAGGTTCACACCCTCTATGACATAGATCGTCAAGAAAGTCTGAATTTTGTGAACTTGTATTTTCTCGGGTTTCTTGGTGGAGGAATAGACCGCACACTCTCGTTCTTTAACTGCGAAACTTAGTTTTGCTTCCGTGGTTGGTGTGTGATTTGCAACTAGGATTACTTTACACATATGTCATAATAGGTGTATGTTCTCAAACTTTATTTGGAAGACAAGCTCTATTAGGAAAGATTCTATATTTTTTTCTTTAAGGCAGTACAAAGGTCAGGCCGGAAAACAAATTCTGAGCGTTTTTGAATGTATTTGTTTTTTTGCCCATAATAAATTTATAATTTACTTACAAATTACAGTATTACAAAGTTTATGTTATGTAATTAAAAATAAAACCATTATATCTCAATTTATCATTCTGAATTTTTAAGTTCAGATCATTTTAATTGCTACGATTATTACTGTACACCTTATTCTTCCACATGCTTTACAAGTAAAAAATGGCAGTAGGATTATAAGGCCAATTTTTTTTGAGACGATACATTCAAAAAGACAGGTTGCGCAAATTTTGACACTATTTTTACTTTTGACGTTTTGCTGACCGTGCATCTCAGTATATTTATATCAGTATTTAACCAACTTGATACACAAAATTTGTTTCACAATAAGTTTTATTTCATGCCTCTACATGTTTCGAGCACATGTGCTCATCATCAGGAGGTCAAAATGCATTACACAGTCTCTGGTGACCGTCTCGTGCACGAGACTACCACCTGTAGGTGTGATGATGCCAGAGGCTGTGTAATGCATTTTGACCTCCTGATGATGAGCACATGTGCTCGAAACATGTAGAGGCATGAAATAAAACTTATTGTGAAACAAATTTTGTGCATAATGTTGGTTAAATATTGATATAAAAACAATTTTTACTATCGTGCTATGATTTTAAATCAATTTTGTGCCTTGTCTGCAGGCGTTTTTGGTGAGAGAGGTAATAAGCAGCGGATTGCGGCCTCCACTTCGCCCGATCAGAACCCATACGATTTTAAATGTGGGACATGTCGAAGTTCGAAAAATGCTCTAATATTTCAAGCCCGAAGATGATATTTAAATACCCATTTAGAGTACAGAGCTTTGAAATTCACCAGTAGAACTTCAACGTGCAATGAACAACTTGTGTGTCATGTGTGACACATGTCTGCGGCAGGAGACAATGTATTGTACCTTATTTCATTTGGCTTATTAAATATTAATTGTTAATTATAATATATTGAATTAAAAGGCGTGGACCTCGACGTACGTCGCAGTGGAATTGCGTCCTAACTGTCCACGCAACACTCTTTAGTGAAAAGTAATGCAGGTGACATTTGTATTTTCCGGATATTTTTACATTCTCACGTATGTTGTAATTGTAGTGTCAGTGTTAATATCCAGTGTGCATATTTCACAAAAACTTTACTGGTTTTGTTTCGTCTTATCGCATGCATTAAACCGCGGGTTTTAAATATTTTTCTGTTGCTTCTTTTCTACTGATTTCGCCGACACTGCCACATTTTACTGGTGGGTTAAACCCCAAGTTATATAATTTCAGATATGTTCAATGCGTTATAAATAATAATAATAATAATGGGCATCTTAATTTCAGATCTTTGCATGTAATGGTCACAGGCCTAATGTTATCTTTTAAAGAAAATCAAAGGCATCTGTCCACCCTTCGTCTTGTAATGAGATTTAGCATTCATGTTTGAAGCATTCTTAGACATGTTATGACGTTTTAGTGTACCAGATATATTTTTTAGGTTATTCTGTAATATATTTAATGACGTATTATTACACGACTTCTAATCCTGCTGCTGCTGCTCGGTCCTCTCCATTTTTCTGCCTTTTCTAAAATTTACGTCCCAAATTTGGATTCTTCTAAACGCATATACCTATGCAATTACTATTCTGTTAACGTGTAATAGAATTTCTCTAGAAATTTTATTAGTAAATTGCGTTTTGTATTAGAACTGAAATTTTGAAATCTGTACACATTTACATTAGAATGATTGTATAGGTAACTTTCATCCTACACGTGTTCCTGGAAATTATTCCCCATTCATCAGCCAATCATTTCGAATATATGAATCGGTGTTTTCATGTTTCTCTCTCTCATTTCGGGAGCATGTGTTGGTCAGTTTTTAAATTCACGGTTTAATTTCACTTGTGTATCCTATCCGTTTGTTCGTTTATATATAAGCTTTGTTACATGATAGTGTTTTGTTGTAGAACTGTTAATTTATATAATGCATCTTAATTTTATTCATGCCATGAATTACTGTAACTCGGTTTCATGCCTTACCAGAAACAGGGTGGGAGAGTGTGAACTGTGTTCTTGTGCCTCAAGAGGGTGGGGGTTGTGGACTGGGTTTTTTGTGCCTAAACAGGGTGGGAAGGTGTGGACTGGGTTCTTGTGCCTCAACAGGGTGGGAGGGTGTGGACTGGGTTTTTGTGCCTCAACAGGGTGGGAGGGTGTGCACTGGGTTCTTGTGCCTCAAAAGGGTGGGAGGGTGTGGACTGGGTCTTTGTGCCTCAAGAGGGTGGGAGGTTGTGGACTGGGTTCTTGTGCCTCAACAGGGTGGGAGGGTGTGGACTGGGTTCTTGTGCCTCAACAGGGTGGGAGGGTGTGGACTGGGTTTTTGTGCCATGTCAATTAGTCATCGAGTTACATGCGCTTGAATGAGTGTATGTTTAGGACTCTCAGCGATTTTTTGCAAGTTGATAAATGAAGGATCTTTTCAAATACGGGGAAAACTTTTAAGGAGAATTTTCAGATGTTACAACAGGCTTGTGGAGAGGATTGTTTGAGCCGTACGCAATTTCACGAGTGGTACCAGCGTTTCAAGTCGGGCAGAACGTCCATCGAAGACGACCCCAAATCTGGACGGCCTTCGACGTCAATGGACGACGATTATGTTGAGAAAGTGCTTGCTGTGATATGTCAAAATCGTCGCTAAACTGTTCGTGAAGTTGCCGAAGAAGTAGGAATCTGTAAAAGTTCATACCACCTGATTTTGACCGAAAAACGGAAGATGTGTCGTGTTGCCGCAAAATTTGTGCCGCGTCTGCTGACGCGTCACTCCTTATACATGAATTTTTGACGAAGCATGAGACGACTGTTGCCCCCCAGCCGCCCTACTCTCCAGATTTGGCCCCTGCGTACTTTTTCTTGTTCCCGAAGTGGAAATCCTCATTAAAAGGTAGCCGATTTCAGAAGGTAGAGGAGATAGAAGAAAATTCGACATGGGACCTTCGCGCCGTCCCGCAAAACACGTTCCAGAAATGGAAAAAACGTTGGGAGCGGGGCATCAAGAGTGGAGGGGAGTACTTTGAAGGTGACAAGTTTGATTAAGTTGTAAGTAAAGCAATAAATTTTTAAAAAATGTTCGGTTTCTTTATGAACTGGCCTCGTATATCCAATTACAGACACGAAAGATTCATAAGAGTTCAAAGCCTCAAATTCATCTTTATTTCATGTAAATATCAAGTTTATATTTGACAGCCAATTCTGAATCTCCAATAACAAGAACAACTCTTTTAGGCTCTTACACTTATAGCTATTTATTGTGAGAATAGTGGAAACATATAAACGTTCTGTGCGGTAAAGTTCAGAATTTTGTTATACTAATGAAAGTCATAAAGTTCAGTACCCACTGACCTACAGTTACCGATATGTTTGAAACACCTACGACTAATTTCATAAAACTTTCTCCTTTAACTGCCTGACCTTTGAAGTTGGAACCAATAGACTGTTCCGAAACGTCCGTACCTACTACCAGTCTATGCTGCGTAACATCTCAGAACAGCGAAGACCTCACACACACATCGGTTTACTTTTCTAGTAACATACCGCTATAAGTTCAAGAGCAAACGAAGGAAATGGCGATGAAAACATTATTGCCCAGAAGTTAAGGTAAAAAAACAGCTAGATATATGACACTCTTGTTCTGACGGGGCCTGATTATTGAGATGCAGATATCAAGTGAACTAACCTGTCCACATCCTCTTTGTAAAGGACACTAAACATCACTGCACAGATTTACATATAAATACGGGTCCCGAACTATACCAGTCAAAACTACCAGCACAGAAGTAACTACAGCATACATCAACACACCGTCTTCAATATGAAGTACTTCGTAAGTACTGCAACATAATCATGAGACTTACAGGTTACTTGGTGAGGAGTGGTTGTTATTACTTTGCGGACCTTGCCGTTTTGTAGTCTGTCTTACTCAAAAAGTAACATAAATTATGACTTACGTAAAAATTTAATACGATAGTAACATGAGCCCGGATATCGTACTCGAAAAATTTCTAGGCTAGAAGCTGGACGGCCGAAGAATCAGATTCGGTTGTCCGAAAATTCCTCTTTGTCAAAATTACTTACCAAATCCGCCACTGACCCAATTTTCAGTCCAGTGAGTACAGGGGTAAAAGGGGCCCTTTATCATGAAGTAAAGCGGCGGAAACGTGAATCTGACCACTGACCTTCATCTAATGTCGGGGTTAAGAATTATTTTCAAGACGTGGTGCTTAACCTTGGCAAAACTAAACGTAATCTGCTTTATAAAAGGAGTCATTCCTTACCGCACAGTAAACACTTTCCACCACGGTTATAAAAATCAATCAGTTAATGAAGTATAAAGCAAAAGTCACTGTCTGTTCTGAGATATGTACAAAACAGGCAACGCACAGACAGCACCGTGTATAATTTTTTAATGTTAAACCTGGTAGCACATGTAGAAATCGCTAGGCTTTCAACGGTTGATTAAACATAGGGACTAACTTACTTTAATTATATATAGTAATTTATAAAAACTTAAAAAATATGATATCAGCTTAATATTTGTGACAAGCTCTAGAATTAAAAATATGGAATTTTGAATTTAAGTTAGAACAGTCATCACGGAAAAGTACAACACAGAGAAAAACGCAAATAAATCAGTTGCTAACAGAGTCAACTACGGACATGGCATCACCCCCACTTAACGCCCATGAAAGCCTCTGAAAAGAAATTCCCTATTATTTTGTCATGTTGAACCTTCGATTTAGAGCCACACCGCTGGCTGCAGGCCTCCAGAATTTGGTGACACAAATGCGCCCCTTAAGTGTTAAATAACATCTAGTATAGCTCCACGTTGAAACCGTGTTAGGGGCGTTTGAGAAATTGCGAAAAACGACTCTTAATTTCGTCATGTCCGTCCTTCTGTCTGTCTGCCCGTCCTCCGCATAGAACAGATCGGCTCCCGCTGAAGGGATTTTCATGAAATTTGACATTTGAGGGGTTTTCCAATATATGTCGGGAAAATCCAATTTTTATAAAATGTGACAAGAATAACAGGTGCTTTAAGAGGAGAATTATATACACTTATGATCGTATCTCGCCGAATTCTTCTTAGAATTGTGTAATGTGAACTCACCGTCAGACGAATGTAACTTTACAGTACAATTTTTAATTATCCTGACCCTTTATTTTACTTTTCAAGTTGGGGCAAAGGACAGTATTATGTGTTAGTGAAAGGAAAGAGTTCTGTGCTTTATTTAGCATCTGTAATGAAACTCTAACACTAAACTGTTTATACCAGATGTGGTATTAAGATGAACGAAAGACCTACCTTTGGTACTTGACCAATTAAGTAACTCAAAAAAGCAGGCGTTTCCTTTTTCACAATTTGTACTTCTGAACGTAACTGTAGGCAAAATTCATATCAGCATTGACAATCTGACAACTAAGATTATGTGTACTCTGTGACAATACGGGTCATAATATATCCATTAATATTTACAAAACCCTGTCTTACGACTTTGAAGGAAGAAGGGGGAGTGCAGGTAATTTAGACAGTTACAGAGGAAACAGGTATATCTAACAGAGATAAAATGCCAAACACTGTATTGCATAACGCTAATATTGCTTGCCTGTGTCTTGTATTCCAGGCTCTTGCTCTGATTCTCCTTTTCGCCGTTGTGGCTTGCTATGCCACTGAGGCTCCCAAGGAAAACCTGAAGGGCTCTGAGACAGCGTACTGGGCATCTCCCTACAGTGTCCCTGCCGCTGTGTACAACCCCTATGTATACTATTACCGCTAAAACACTCCCCCATGGCAACCTCAAAGGCTACGAACACCGGACATCTTCTCTATGGAACTTCGACTGCAACGTCTACACCTGTGGCAGACAGCTGACATCTGACAGCTGACATCTGACAGCTGACCTTCTTCGACGTTTAGGCACAGTGTACAGTCTCATTCTTACTATTAAAATATAATAACGTAAATTGCGTACATTTAATTCCTCAGCATTCCTTATCCCTAAGTTTAAAAAAAAATGCTGAAATAAAGCAAAAATTATTTTAACGTCCTTTTGAAATGGCAATTTCTCATACTTGTTTTTCAGGCTGGATAACCTACTACATTTGTGCAGACTAATTTTCTTGACATGGTAGACTACATTCTATAACGACGGAAGCATGGAAAGTAACATTTCATGCCAGGGGTTCTGACCACTTAGCACACGCATTTCAAGGGGGGACAAGAAACTCCATAAAGAAGTAGGTGTGATATACTTCATACTGTCAATCATAGGTGGAAAAGGCTTGAAATTTCTCTTAAAGCAATTTTGTGCATATATTAACAGTATTGTTTAAAGTGGAAAGGGCTTTGTATCTAGTCGTACAGGAAGGAACACACTTTTAGATTAAAAATAATATTTCGCCACTGAAAATGGGTACTTGAAATTTCATTCAAGAGGCATGTAAAATTTCATAAAGGGACACGTGTGTTATCTTTATACGCTTTCAAACACAGACATTTGTCGAGTGGAAGCTAAACTATATATAACACTGGTCAGCAGAAATAAAAATTTCACTCCCTGTTAAAATTTTGGTGATTCCTGTAGTTTTGACATTGCTGAATCGGAATATGTCAACCAAATTGCCTTATTACCCACCATTGTTAAGGGAGGGAGTTAAATTAAAAAATTACTTTTGTAATAAGAAGTAATATGTTGGTTCTAATTAAAATATGAAGTACCAAATAATGAACAATAGCTCTCTGTACCTACCCTAACTAGAAAAACATTAATTAAACACTAATTTTGTTTCCGTTTGCCTCTTATATTCGCCAGGTGGTGTCTCGCTTATAAGACCCTAGCAGTAGTCAGCCGACATATTTAAACTGCGTTATCCACTTTACTTCTTTTCATTTTGGAAATAACCTGATTCAGTATTCCGCCATGTTCATCGGAGAGAGCGCCCGTATTTCAGGAGAAAGATCCTAGTGGTAATGCAGAAAATGAAGTCCCAATGACATGTTACACTCCACAGCACTGTATGATGGAATTAGCTCGTGCGAAATTTCACTGTAATTTTCCCATTTTTCATTGCCGAGAAACGTTCTGCAGAAGTAATCAAATTCCTTCCAGGCTATTCTTTACGTCGAATCTAATTTTGTACTAAAGTCTTGTTCTTCGAATAGATGTGTAATTTGCGGACCAATGAATATTCTTTCTTTCTTATTGGCCCCATTTGTATGGGGAAATTTTTGTCTTAAATAGGCAAAAACTTCGCTTTCATTATCCATTGCTTTCACTAATATTTTTATCGAACCAAGCTTGATATATACACAGGAGACAAATAGATTTTTTACTTATCCACTAAAGCAGGTTGTGCCATATCCTTCTGACCTGTTTTTTTTAGAACGGAGTGACCATTTTTTTATTCTGTAGTGGCAGTCTGTCACTTAGCTGGTCCATTCACAATAAAGACAGCAGAACTTAGTGTATCTGCCTTGCACCCCAGTCAGCATTGCTGTAACTTGTAGGTCAGCGAAATTTTCCACCGCTGTTAATCATAGTGTAATGTTTACAGCAAAACCTGAAGGTTCTCTTACGTTTCTGCGTCCCTTTAATTTTCCGTCTGATAATTATCACACTGCAAATTAAAGGGATGCCAAACAGCTGGCAGGAAAACTTTCAGTTTCAGATATAATTTGAGACAACATTATTCTAGGGACTTAATAGACTTAAATAAGTAAAAATACATGAACAGCGTAAAAAACTTTGGCCCAGTTCCAAATTTCGATTTCTGGTCATTCAACTGAGGAATCAAATGGTATGTTCCAAACGGGGGCGATGTAAACAATTTAGTCACACACCAGAGTTTCTAAACCTATTTCCAACAAAAATCTTTCAAATTTATTTCAGGGAGGAAACTAATGCCGACCAGTGTAATTCAAACTACATTCTCAAATTTGTTCAACACATTTTCTATTTTTATTTATGCATAAAAGTGATCTCTTTTTCTGAGGAAAGAAGAATACTTTGCCAGCGTTTATCCACAAGTACTGAAAAAAGTCTGAATGTATAACGTCGAAAATAAGTTGGTCGTTTAGAACATTAAGTAAGTACAATTTTCGAGATTTATACAAGCCATCTGGTGTTGTTACGATGTCACTTAACCAGCAACAACGGACTGGATTGGAGGGCAGTGTATCATAATGATCTAGAACACTTCTTAGAAAACTGCTACTTGGAAATCCAAAAAGAAACCGGAACATGGTGATAGATCTTTTGAAAAGGGGATGCATGTTTGTCATCGGTTCACCCAAGGGGGGGGGGGGGGGGCCGCGGGGGGTGGGAGACCACAGAAGAAATTTTTAAAAAAAAAAAATTTGTATACAAAAAAAAAAAAAAAG
>Ga0123352_10003033_pt1 | contig 23996 bp, 25 predicted proteins | sample TergutLab28metaG_FD_89700 | JGI IMG/M metagenome (GOLD analysis project Ga0123352, IMG submission 89700) | Labiotermes labralis P1 segment gut microbial communities from Petit-Saut dam, French Guiana - Lab288 P1 | ecosystem: Host-associated > Arthropoda: Insects > Digestive system > Gut ...
GTGGGGTTTCCCTAGAAAAGACAACCCACCACGACAAGCACCCGCTCCAGTCCGAAGACCTAAGTGTAGATTAACACACTTCAGGTCTATTTGTCAAGCATATTATTATCAGTCTTAGCGGGCTGATTTTTTGTTACTCGTTATAAAAATAAAAACCCCGCTTACAGCAGGGTTTTTACGCTATCATCTTTTTGAAAAGCTACAGCAATTTGTTTCACGTTCGCTACAAGCGTCGCCTGCTTGCGAATCGCAACCTACGTTAATGCTGTTAAGATTACAATTTTCACTTGAGTTAAATTTACAACTGTTTACAGAGCAATTGATATTTTGATTCATAAAATCGTCCTCCTAGATATAGTGTACAATTATTTTACACCGTAAGGACAACTTTTATTTTAACAAAATTTAGAAACCAAGACTAGGCGTTTGTGTTGGTACGCTGTCAAGAGCAGGCAAAAACTCAATTTCCGCTTCTTCTGATATTAATTGCAAACCTTCAAATACTGCTTCTGCCATTCTTTGTTCAAGCGTCATTGGCGGTGATGGCATTTGTATCAAAATATGTTTAGCACCAAGCACCTCTTCGCCTTCTTCTGGTTCCCACGTAATATCTTCTTCAATCGGCTCTACACGTTTTATTATGTGTATACCAAAGCCTCTGCCGCCGCCAAGGTCGGTAAACACAAGCTCGCTAACCTCGCCTATTTCAAGCGATAATGTTGCCGCCTCAAACTCTGACACCATCATACCACGGGTAAAGGTATAGCCGTCAGGATATTCTGCCAAACCTGGGTCTTCGCTGTATTCAAACATCAATACATCAAAATCTTCGCCAAAGTTTATACGGTACAAAATCTCTTCGGCACGCTCGATAAAAGCAGACGCAACATCAGGCATAAGAAACTGTTCAAAACGGGCAAATTCGGTAGGATTACCAACGATGTAAAAAATTAGGTCGTTTAACAATGCATTCATATTATATTGACGCTCTGCGTCTTCTATATCGCGATAACCTTCTTGCACTAGCCAGTTTGCAAAGGCTTCTTCGCCTATCATTTCAAGCCCTTCGGTTAAAAATGCGGTAATTTCTTGTCTAACTTCATCAGTAACCACAACGCCAAGCCTTGCCGCTTCTTGCACAAAGGTAGCTTGGAAGGCGGCAAGCCTAACCGCTTGCTCGCGAATCTCTTGCGCAAAGGTTATGCCTTCGGCATATTCGCGCTCCCAATCAAATTCAAAATCCATATACATATTTAAAAAAGGCATTGCCATCATATGCTCTACGTGGCGCATATAGTAATTGATGTCTTCTGCGAAAACTTCGATACCATTAACAATTGCCACAACAGGATTTTCGTCCGCTTCATCTACAGACGTATCGTTATTGCACGCCGCAAAAACCGCTACCAACAAAATTGCAATAACCATCACAAAAAGGCGTTTGATACTTTTGTTGCTCATAATTATTTCCTCCAATTTTCTTTTGTTTATTTATAGTGCGGGGCAACCTGCGTTATTTTAACTTGATACCTTTCTCAAGTCAAGTTAAAATAACTATAATTCTATATCAAGCCGTAATCTCTTGCGGCTTTGGTGATAACCTCTACACTGCTATCTTCCAGCGTTGTTAGCGGCGCACGGCTTACACCCACCGCAAAGCCCATCAAATTAAGGATATGTTTAACAGGGATTGGGTTAAGCTCGTAAAACAAAGCGTCAACCAACGGCAATGCTTTGTGCTGTAATTTCTTAGCTTGCTCTAAATCACCGTTTCTAAACGCAACGCATAAATCGTGCAAATCTTTTGGCGCAACATTGCCCATAACAGATATACAACCAACAGCACCAAGCGATAGCATTGGCAAAACTTCGTTACAATTGCCTGCGTAAATAGCAAAATCATCAGGAACAAGAGCCGCCATTTTTGCCGCCTGCACAATGTCGCCTGCCGCTTCTTTTGTGCCTACTATATTGTCAATTTGGGCGATTTTTGCTATAGTTTCGGGCTGTATATTAAGCCCTGTACGACCTGGTACATTGTATGTGATGATGGGCAAATCTACTTCTTTTGCAAGCAATGTATAATGCTCTACCAAGCCCTTTTGCGTGGTTTTGTTGTAATATGGCGTTACAACCAGTAAAGCATCTGCACCTGCGTCCTGCACATCTTGGCACAAGCGTATTGTGTTTGGCGTTGAATTTGACCCGCCGCCGCCAATAACAGGCACACGACCCGCAACCTGCTCTACCACAAACTTAACTACATTAAAACGCTCCTCGTAGGTAAGCGTAGCCGCCTCGCCTGTTGTACCGCAAACGATAATAGCGTCCACGTCATTTGTAATTTGAAACTCTACCAAGCGAGCCAAAACATTAAAATCTACCTCTCCTTTAGAGTCAAAAGGCGTTACAATCGCCGTCCCTACACCTTGAAACAATGGCATAACATATCCCCCTTTACACAAGCAATTCTGCTATCTGCACGGCGTTTGTTGTCGCCCCTTTACGCACATTATCCGCTACAACCCACATATTAACGGCGTTTTCGGCACTTTCATCACGCCTAATGCGTCCAATATACACTTCATCCTTGCCATTTGCTGTGATGGGCATTGGGTATTCTCCATTTGCCACATCGTTTAAAACCACAATGCCGTCGGCGTTTTGCAAAACTTGTACAAGCTCGTTAATATCAAATTTATTCGCCAATTCTACATTTATGCAAACAGAATGAACATTAAAAATAGGCACACGCACACAGGTTGCCGTTACGGGCAAATCTGCAATGCCTAGGATTTTACGGGTTTCTTGTATCATTTTAATTTCTTCACCCGTATAACCATTTTCGGTAAACACGTCAATTTGCGGTATAACATTATTTGCAATTGTATGCGGAAACTTTTGCGGCGGCAAACCGTCAAGCCCACGTTGCAAATCGTCCCATCCGCCTTGCCCAGCACCCGACACTGCTTGATATGTGGTGTAAATAACACGCTTTAACCCAAAAGCCTTATCAAGCGGTGCCAAAGCTACCACAGATTGTATTGTAGAGCAGTTGGGGTTTGCAATAATGCCTTTATGCGCCTTTGCCGCTATCGCATTAACTTCTGGCACAACCAAAGGCACGCCATCCGCCATACGAAATTTGGAAGAATTATCTACACAAACAATACCCTTTGCAGATAGTTTTGGTATCCATACCTCAGAAATATCGCCGCCCGCCGAAAACAGCGCAATGTCAATATTTTCATCCAAAATGCTATCGTCCAACGCGCGTATTGTATGCTCTTGCCCTTTAAAGCTAATTACTTTACCAGCAGAACGAAATGATGCATAAAAATAAATGTTTTCCGCAGGAAAATCCCGCTCTTGCAACACTTTTACAAAAAAACTTCCGACCATTCCCGTAGCACCAACAACCGCAATATTCACCCTTTTCATCCGTTTGCACCCCCTTTAATTAAATGCGTAAAGTTTATTATACGCCCGCTGTTCAAAAATGTCAATAAAATTTTGCCAAACGGGTAAAATATATTATTGACAAAACTTTGACGGAGGTTTATTATGAAAAAAGATGTTGATAGAATGAAATACGAAATCGCTCGCGAACTGGGGCTGATGGATAAAATAGAACTAGAGGGCTGGAAGGCACTAACAGCAAAAGAAAGTGGCAGAATAGGCGGGATGGTAGCCGAGCGCAACCGCCAAAAGAAACGCCAGTAAAGGATGTATAAAAATGGATAGCTACACAATATTTGCTCAAGTTTATGATAAATTTATACAAGCACCCTATGACCAATGGGCGGATTATATTGAGCAAATTTGGACGAAATTCGCCGATAATAGACCCAAATTAGTGCTAGATTTAGCCTGCGGTACAGGCAATATGGCACAAATCCTAGGCGGTCGCGGCTATGATATGATAGGTGTTGATAATTCTGTCGAAATGTTGTCGCAAGCCCGTCAAAAAGACCCCGAAACGCTGTATCTACTGCAAGATATGCGTGAATTTGAGCTTTACGGCAGTATCGATGCCATAGTGTGCATTTGCGACAGCCTTAATTATATTCTCGAATATGACGAGCTGATGCAGGTTTTTTTGTTATGTCATTATTACCTTAACCCGGACGGCATATTGATTTTTGACGTTAATACAGAATATAAGTACAACGAAATTTTAGCCGACAACAACTTTTCGCAAACTGACGAAAACGCCGCATATATTTGGGAAAATTATTATGACAAGGGTGAGCGTCTAAACGAATTTGCAACAACCTTTTTCATAAAACAAAAAGGCGGACTTTTTGCCCGCCACGAAGAATTACATATTCAAAAAGCACATAGCATACAAGAAATTAAAAATGCCCTAATCACCGCAAATCTTGAAATTTTGGCAGAATTTGACGAGCTTACCTTCAACCCGCCAAACCCTCAATCTGAAAGAATTTTCTTTGTTGCCAAAAAATCTATTGTCTAATAAAACTACCCTCAAAATTATAACCTAAAATCTCACTATTGTACCAAAAAACAAATCCATCAGGGTTAATATAGCCAAGAACCACATAAAAAATCAGCAACATCAACGCACATAATACAACTATGCCCTTAATTTTTTTAACAAACAAATGCACAACACACAAAAGCACAACCGCCGCCATATAAATTATAAACCAAGCCGAAAGCAAGCGTAACCACGTCATTCCAAAAATCTCAATATAAAGCCCCAAACGAACCCAACCCGAAACAAGCATTATAGCCGTTGCCGCTAAAAGCCCGCCAAGCAAACCTTTCAGAAGTATCGTTTGGGTTTTATTCTTTTGTCCAAAAAAACGTGAAAATATGCCGAAAATTAATAAATTTATCGCACAAACGGCGACGGTTTGTGCAAAGCCAGCGCGGGCATATTCCGCAAAAGTCATTCCTTCAGGCAACCCTGCTCCTGCAAAAAGATACGTAAATTGTATTATGCAAAACAATACGTAAATCAATATAACAACACCAAGTGCAACACTAGACACCACAATATCAATGCTCCACGTATTGGGCAATGTATGGCGTTCGTTTTTACCAAACCCAACATTCCATAAAAACGAGTAAAATAACCCGAAAGCAATTATTATTACAAAAAGATGTAAAATAATTCTCCCAAGACTAAAATTGACAAAAACCCCGCTTAGATAATGGTTAAACACTTGGTCTGCGCTCATCAAAAGCGGCAATATAACAAGCAGCATACCAGCTGCAACCAAAACCCCAATTATAACCCGTTTTACCATTGGGCGGTTACCCTTTTTCGCAACCGAACCCATTATGCCAAAAAACTCGCCCAAACCCGAAAATGGCTTAATGCCCCAACCAATATACCAAGCCGCAAACATACCAGCAGAATTTTTAAAAGTACAACCACCAGCTACCCATTGTACGTGCGCCATTAATATGCTAGGAATAACAAACATCGTAATAGTGCTAAAAGCCTGATTTTGTTCAGGATATATAAAGCTCCAAACACACAACGCTACCGAGCAAACCGCAACAACCCAAGCCACAATATTATTTTTAGTCTGCTTCCAATAAAATACATAAAATATGACTATAAAGCACAGCCAGAATGTGGCATAAAACCCTCTTGCGTAAAAACTTCCATCTCCCAAGCCCCACAAAAATTCAAAAGTCCCAAATATCACACCCGACACTATTAATCTATCAAACAAAATTGCAATTAGTAATGAAACTGGAAGCAGTATTTTCTCTGCTTTGCTCCACTCTTTCGCCTTAGACTCATTCATCAATTATCCTCTCCTTCCACATATTCCAAAATATCGCCCGGCTGACAACCCAACACTTCGCACAACTTACTTAACGTAGAAAAGCGTATCGCCTTGCCTTTGCCGTTTTTTAAAATAGAAAGGTTAGCCTGCGTAATATCGACCATTGTGGCAAGCTCGCCAAGCCCCATTTTGCGCTTTGCCATCATCACATCCAAATTTATTACAATCATACGCAACCCTCCCTATATCGTCAAATCGTTTTCTTCTTTAAATGCAATTGATTGCCCTATCAACGCCGCCAATGTAAAGGCGAAAAGCCCTGCACCAACAAACAAAATAGCGCAAAACAGCGTCAAATAGGTAAAGAAGAAAAAGCATTTGCTCAAAAATGCCGCCGATAATATCAAAAATACCACACCGATGCGGTGCAAAGCCCTTACATTACGCATTACAAAAGGACCTTTTGGAATGGTACGCATAAGCCATATCATCTCCAACACTATCCACAAGCAAAAAGGTGCTACCGACACCAAAAACGGTATTACAAAAGACTGATACTCTGCTGAAATGTTAGTCCTGCTAAAAAATGTCTGTACATAAAAATCTGCCAAAAACGGCAAAGATACCGCACCTACAAAACCCACCGTAAACACAATGTACAAAGCAAATTTTAACACCTTACAAACAAAAGTTTCTTTCATCAACATCACCTTTCCATCATTACAGGCTCTTTGCACTTTTGCAAAGCAAAACTGCTGGCTCGCAATTTAATTTTTATCTATTATATCCCATCAAGCATCGTTTGTCAATACTAATTTATTGTTTTTCGATAAATTTTTATTGTTAGAGAGCAAACACTTTGTCAGGCAAATCTGCAATCCAAAATAAAAACGGGCGGCAATCTGCCACCCGTTTTTGGGTTGGTATCGTCTTAATTTCATTCTTTTAAATACTTATCCATCCACATCTCAATTTCTTTTAAACGGGTAATGCGGTTATCTGGTTTGCCACTACGGGATAGCTCGTGATTTTCGCCGTGGAACATCACAAGGCTTGTATCAACACCGTGCAGTTTTAAGGCAGTAAACCATTGGTATGCCTCAGGTGTCCAACAGCGATAATCCTCGTCAGAATGCAGAATTAGTGTTGGTGTTTTTACATTTGGGGCGTATTTTAATGGGCTGTGGTGCCATAATTTGTTAATATCTGTCCAAACATTTACGTCGCCCATTTGGTCTGTGCCGAAGTAAAAGCCTATATCACTGATATTCTCAAAGGAAATCCAATTGGAAATACAACGCATTGTTACCGCAGATTTGAAACGGTGAGTATGTCCGACTATCCAGTTCGTCATAAATCCGCCGTAAGAGCCACCCATAACACCCATACGTTCGCCGTCAATTGACCCATATCTAGCTAGGCACTCGTCTACAAATTGCATTAGATTGTCATAGTCTATACCACCATATTTACCACGTATATCTGCAAATTTGTTGCCCTTTCCATCGCCGCCTTGTGGATTGGAAAACATTACAAAATAACCACGATTGGCAAGATATTGCATTTCGTGAAAATAGCTTTCGCAATAAGCCGCTTTTGGTCCGCCGTGGATGTTTAAGATTGCGGGGTATTTTTTGCCTTCTTCATAATCGGTTGGTGTCATAACCCAGCCGTCAATTTCCACACCTTCTTGGTCGGTAAAGATGAAATGTTGCGGTGGTGAATATTTGCGGGTTGCGTGGATTTCATCATTAAAACTACTGATTTTTTCGGATTTTTCGGATTTCAATTCAAAAATTTCCAACAAACGACCTGTTTGCATTATACCTGCGACAGTTTGTCCTGCTTTCATATCAAAGAAGTGAATATTTGCGCCTAAATTGGTTGTGTTTACAATTTCGCCATTATTAAGGTCAAGCGAAAAAATATCAGTGTGGTATCCTTTTAATGATGTGAAGTAGTATTTATTATCCACAACCATATCTGTTTTGCCGCCGCCTAATGTGGAATCTGTACCGCCAGCACCACCGATTGATAGGTCAAAATCTGCCAATTTTACGGAGTTTTTTGTGTTAGGGTCTATTATGTAAAACGGTCCGTGTTCGTGAAGACGTTGCCCTTTTTCTGAATAACTTGCTACGATTTTATCGTTCCAGAAGTTAAAAAGGCGTATGTGTTTCGGTTCTTGCAAAACCTCGATTTGTTCAAGAGTTTCAAGGTTTACAAGATATATATTGCTTTCAAGGCTCATTATATCCGCAGGGGCTAAGTCGCCTGTATATGCAACATATTTTTTACAAGGTGAAAGTTTAGCACCATTGACATTCGTTAGTTTGTCGGTTATAGGTTGCAAGCCTTCTTTTGTCAAAATATTTAGACGTGTACGCTTTTTGTTTGTAAAGCCTTTGCCGTTAAACCAAAATGGCAGTTCGTCAACAACCTGATGGGCTTTTTGTTTTTTAAAGTCTTTTAGAAGTTCTGCCGCTTCGGCATCGCTTTTGCCTTCAAGACAAGGGCGGTTGTTATCAAAGGCTGTTTTAGCTAAAAATTTCCCACATTCTATAAGCTCTAAACCTATGACCACGGCGTTTGCTTTAAATTCCAATTGCGCTTCGCCGCCGTTAATGTTTATTGAATAAAACACGGTTAGCTCGTGTCCTTTCTCAATCTTTTCTTTATCGGCTTTATCCCTAACTTCAGAAAACAATATTGTTTCGTCATCTATCCACAACATCTGTCCTACTTTGCCTTTGTCAGATGTAAAAGGTTTAAAACCATCACCTTTATCAACAAAAATAACAGCGTTATAGTCGTTGTTATCTGTAGCTTTGCGTCCAACAACCGCAATATTTTTTCCATTTGGCGACATTTTTAGGTCGCTGATAAATTGATAATTTTTAAAATCATCCAACTTCAAATTTTCCATAATATGCACCTCGCCTTTATTCCTCACAATTTGTATTTATTATTATAAAATGGTTTTTTCTACAATCAATAATTCCTTCATCTTTCATTTTTGCTAGTTCACGCGATAGTGCGCTACGCTCTACACATAGGAAATCTGCCATTTCTTGACGGTTAAATGGTATAATAATCCCATCTGTACGTGTTTGTCTAGCTTCCATTTTACACAAATATCGTAAAATTTTCTTACGAACAGATTTTATACTTACAATTTCTAAGCGGCTTTGCAGTTCCATATTTTTGTTTGCTACGTGCCAAAGCATATTTCTAATAAGTTTTTGCTTATGCTCGCACGAATTGGAGCAAAATGTAAGAATCCTAGAAAAATCGAAAAACATCACTGTGCTTTTTGTTTTTGCAATAACCGATACGGGGTTTTCTTCAACGCCTGCCGCAACAATACCGCCGGCTACTACCTCGCCAATGCCAAGTACGCCAACCAAAAGGTTGTTGCCTTCGGAACATTCACGCAAAATATGCAATTGCCCTGACAGCAATACCCCGACATCTTTTGGTTTTTCGCCTGCCAAAAATACAAATTCGTCTTTTTCAAACATTTTTTGATTTGAGCCTATACACTCAATCATAGTCTGTAGGTGGTCTTTGTCAATGTCTTTGAACAAAGGTACGTTTTTGTAAACTTCAAAATTTTTCATAAATTTTCTCCTTTTTGTGGCTATAGCAACGCACATTTTCACCAAAATACGATATACTTTGTATATATGTGTTTGTTGTGGACTTGCTATATTACAAAAAAGAAAAATAAGGTTAAAATTAATATAGCACACCTGCAACAAATATGCAAACAAAAATTCTTAAAGTCTAAAGGAGGATTTTAAATGAAAAGGCGTATTTTTTACATACTTGGCTTGATTGCCATTATGATGGTAATTGCCGGTTGTAATGCAGCATCTAATGTTGACCTTCCGCCTGTGCCAGAAGATTTTGGTATCGGTGTAAGAGTAATTTCTGCAACAGAGTGGTTTGAAGACCATCCAGAGATTGTTGCGTCATATTTGCGCAATCACGACAACAACCATTTCTATTGCTATTTGACGTTAAACCCTTACAAACGTACTTTGTTTGATGGTTTTGGCTTTGCTTTGGAGTACAACAGCCCCAGAGGACACGTTTTCTCTATGGAAGGTGTTGATGCCACTGGCCGTTATCCTTTCCGTACCCAAGCAAACTGTTTTGTTTGTAAGTCCGCAAACTATCCTGCCGTTAGAGCGGCAATGGGTGTAGAATTTTATGCTACACCATATGAAGATTTGCGTCATCTTATGACACAGCCTATCAGCTGTTTTAACTGTCACGGTAACGTTGCGGGTTCTCCGTCGCCACAGTCTGTAGCTTTGTTTAACGCTGTTGCGGATTTAGATATGGTTGCATTTGGTTCTCAATCCTGTGCGCAATGCCACGTGGAATATTACTTCCACCCTGTAACACGTGAGGTCATCTTCCCTTATTCTGACCTTGCTACAATGTACCCGACAACTGTTCTTGAATATTACAACACTATCCAGTGGACTGACGGTCTTCCGTACAGAGATTATGTAAATCCACGTTCTGGTGTTCGTCAAATTAAAATGCAACATCCAGAATTTGAAACTGTTTATGGCAGAGGAGCTATACATAACAGCTTAGCCCCAATTGGTATGGCGTTTAGCTGTGCGGATTGCCATATGCCGGATTCTGTTAGCCGTGATGGCGTAGCGTACAGAAGCCACGAATGGATGAGTCCATTAAACAATGCAGGACTTCTTCAAGGGACTTGCGCCGCTTGTCATACTGATATTGCTGGTGAAGTAGCCGCTATTCAAGCTGAGTATTACGTTGAAATTCATAGTATTGGTAACCGTTTGGCGGAATTGATGGAGCGTTTGGTTCTTGCTGTTGAAAGCGGCAGACATTCTGAAGCTACTTTAGATGCTATCCGTGATGATTTCCGCTCTGCTCAATTCTTTTGGGATTGGGTTGTAAGCGAAAATTCTAATGGCGCACATAATTCGAGATTATTGTTTAGAACAATGGAATACAGCCGCGACCACGCAGATTTGGTTGAAGCTGGTCTTGAGCGTATTGGTCATTAATTTACAAAGAAAACTTTTTTTCACTGTTTTGCAGTGAAAAAACCAATCACAAAACACTGCGGTGTAGCTTTTGCAGTATTTTGTTCGTTGTTTGCTTGTCTCTCTCCATTTCATATAGGCGTTGCGGGGCGGCTTTATGCCGCCTTTGCAACAAGTCTATAGTACAAAACTGATAACGAGGGGAATCCCACTATAATGAAAAAAGTTTTACGTTTTATACGCTCGATGAAATTTGGGCTTATACTTTTGCTGGCTGTGGCGGCTTTTTCTGTTGTTGGTTCGCTTATTCCGCAAACTTTTGAAGCGGATTGGTATTTAGAAAATTACCCCACAATGGGCGAAATAATTTTGGCATTGGGTATAGAGCGTATTTTTGCCACTTGGTATTTTATTACGCTATGTGTTATGTTGGGGTTAAGCCTTATTTCCGCAACGGTTACACGCTTTTTATCATTGCGTAAAATACTAATAAATTCGCTTAATGTTCCGCAAAATGGCTATCGTCCAGAAGAACCAGAGAAGTTGGATGAAGAAAAATTTGCCCTTTTGCGTACTTATTTACAAAAAAAGCGTTATCGTGAGCTTAATACGGGAGAAGCTACGGTATATTATAAAAACCGTATTGGTTATTTTGGTTCGGCGTTGGTGCATTTATCCCTTTTATTAGTATTGATATTTGGCGGCGCTGTGCTTACGCTGAATTATTATAACGACGTGTTTTTGATACCAGGTGAAACTGTTCAGCTTTCCGATGGTTCTCATCTTCATCTTTACAGTTTTACAAGGCTTGACGAGGTAACGGGACGCACAGAAAGTATTAGCGTGCTTGAAGTAACTGCACCAAATGGACAAAGTAGTGGCGTGCGTGAAATACGTGTTAATCGTCCTTTGCGCTTTAATTCCTATCGGTTTTATCAATTTCATCATATGTATGCGGGCAGTATAACCGCAACGGATTTAGAAACGGGTGCATCTGAAACATTTATGATGATTGAGCCCTCGCTTCTTACCACAGATGGTGTTACAGGCATATGGTATGATAGGATTTTCCAAGACTGGCGTATTGATGAAGAAACGGGCGGTATTGTTGTAATCTTTTATGACGCTGCGTATTTTCCTAATCCGCTATATCGTGTAATGGTGTCTGAAGATGGTTCACAAACTGAGCGTTTCGCAATACCTGGCTCGCATATACACGTTGATGGAATTAGATACGAATTTAACGACCTTGTTAATTATCCCGGTATTAGGGTTAGTTATTCGCCACATCCCTTCCCTACTCTGTTAGCTATATCGGCTGTAATTTTGTTGGTTGGCTTGTTTTTGGCGTTTTATCTTAATCCGTCTGTGGTGGTGTTAAAAGATGGGCGTTATGCATTAACAACCGCAAAATCATCAGGAATCGACCTTGAAATTAAAGCTATGCTTAAAGACGATAGCGAAGTTGCAACAAAGAAGGCGGATGTCGCTAAGGCTGGCGAAAACGCCGAGAAACAAAAGACTGAAAGAGAGGTCGATATTTAATGGACATATTATTTAATATCGTACTGGTTATTTATATCGTTGCAGTGGGAACGCATTTTGCGGGCGTCGGCTTTAAGCACGACACGCTTAGAAAAATCGCTTTTATCACATTTATTCTTGCTGTGCTTGGTCATATTGCCTTCTTTATATGGCGTTGGATTACAAAATACCAATGGTTGGATGTTGATTTTATTGTCGCTATACCTATTAGGGGCGGTTTTGAATACGCAATGGCTTTTGCATTGGTTATTGCCGTCATCGTCATCATCGCAAGACCAAAAATGCCATGGATAGTTTCTGCTGGTATGCCTGCTTCTTTGGCATTGATGTTGTGGGCGGTTACACGCGATTCTACTATAGGCGATATGTTGCCTGCTTTACGTTCGCCTTGGATTTTTGTTCACGCTGGCACTGGTGTTGTGGCATATGGTTCATTTGCCGTCGCCTGTGTTTGCGGCATAAAATACCTAATAGGTCTAAAAAAGGGCGAAGATGAGGAAAGCAAAATAATGATACAAATAGACCGTATGTCTTACCGCTGTATTGCCTTTGGTATGTTGTTTTTTACCGTAACCATCATCACGGGCAGTATGTGGGCGGCAGACGCTTGGAGCCGTTTTTGGTTCTGGGATCCAAAAGAGTTATGGTCGCTTATTACTTGGATTTTCTACGCAATCTATTTACATCAACGTTTGCGCAAAAATTGGCGAGGCAAACGCACTGCTATTATGTCATTAATAGGTGTTGCTTTGGTGCTGTTTACTTGGATTGGTGTAAATAATTTATTGGCAGGATTGCATTCTTATTCATAAACCCAAGGGGGCAATTTTACTAATGAATATCAAAATTAACCGTGCATTAAGAATTATTATTGTTCTTATTGCGCAAGGCGTGTTGATTTTAGGGAATTTTACGGGATATAGTTTACATATTATTCTTGCTTTTGCTGGGCTTTTGATAGGGTTTTTACTTCTTTCGCATCAAGCCAGCAAGACTGTTAAATTACAAAAATTAGCTAATGCCAAGCTAAAGCTGGAAGAGCGCAATAATGCCCGTAAAAATGGTGATTGGGTGAAATTTGAGGATGATGGAGCGGAATATTTTGATGTTCATCATCCATATAGCAGAGATTTGGGGCTTTTTGGCAAAAATTCGCTGTTTCAATATCTTAACGAAACAAAAACCCAATATGGCAAAAATCTTTTAAAGCTATTGTTCATAACGGAGAAACGTGATAAGGGCATAGTTTTACGAAGGCAAGCCGCCGTAAAAGAAATTGCCGAAAATAAAAGTTTTTGTGATGATTTTCGCATTAAAGGCATATTGTCCAAAAATATTTCGCACGACCCGCAAAAAATTGTTGATTTTTTTGAAAACAAAAGCACGCTCTTTGAAAAGCCATCTGCATTATTTATGGCAAGGGTTTTACCTGTCATTACCTTTGTGCTTTTAGGCATTAATTTTATCGTTGGAATGAATGTAGCAATGCAAATTATACTTGGTATATCTGTTTTATCGCAGGTGATGATTTTTTTATCACTTTCAACCAAAACCGAAGCTGTGTTAAAAGAGTTGTCCAAATTTAAAAACAGCCTTGATGATTTTGGTGATATGGCAGAGCTAATACGCAATGTCGAATTTTTAGCAGAGCTTAATCAAAGCTGGCAGGCAAAATTACCGCAGGTTTGGCATCTTAAAAAAATATCGTGGGCGATAAAGGTGCGCAATTTTGCCATATTAGACCTTTTGCTAAATGTATTCTTTTTATGGGATGTGCATTGCATTAGCGGATTGGAAAAAGCACGTGCAAAAGGTGCTTCTGAGATACGTGCGTGGCTTGAAGCCATTGGGTATTTTGAAGCGATGACATCGGTGGCTATTTTGCCGCAAATACATCTTGATTGGACATATCCAGAATTTAGTGAAAAACTGGTTATTAAAGCCAAGAATATGGGTCATCCGTTGATTGATGAAGAAATTAGGATTGTAAATGACTTTACGCTTGATGGAATTGCTATAATCTCTGGCTCTAATATGTCTGGCAAAACGACGTTTTTGCGTACCATTGGCATTAATTTGGTGCTGGCTAATATGGGTGCACCTGTTTGTGCAAGTCGCTTTTTTGCACCAAATGTAGATATTTGGACGTGTATGAAGCCGCCTGATAATTTAAAACGAAGCATATCTACATTTTATGCCGAGCTTTTGCGCATAAAGCACATTATCGCAAACGAAAAGCCTATGCTGTTTTTGATAGACGAGATTTTTGCAGGCACAAATTCGGAAGACAGGGTTGAGGGTGCTATACAGGTTCTTAATAATCTTTATAAACGCCATAATTTAGGACTTATTACCACCCACGACCTTGAAGTGTGCAGAGCAACAGATTTTGCCAATTATCATTTTAACGAACACTATATTGATAATGAATTACGCTTTGATTTTAAGATAAAACAAGGCATTAGCACCACCCGTAACGCAAAATTTCTTATGCAGATGATAGGTATAGAAATGAATTAAAATTATATGAAACGAGGTGAAACAATGTCGGATAGTATCGCAACGCCAGCTCCACATAACCGTGCTATGCTGTATTTGCTTATCGCTTTGTTGCCTGCGGCGGGGGTCGGTGTTTATTTCTTCGGCGTTCGTGCGCTTGTAGTGATTTTGGTAACGGTTGTTAGTTCGGTTGTTTTTGAAGCTGGCTATCAGTTTTTTACCAAAAAACCAGTAACAATCAACGATTTAAGCGCAGTTATTACGGGGCTTTTGTTGGCATTAACCTTGCCGCCAAATGTTCCTTTGTGGATTCCTGTAGTCGGTGCATTTGTTGCTATTATCATCGTTAAACAGATTTTTGGTGGTCTTGGCAAAAACTTCCTTAATCCTGCGCTTGCCGCACGTGGCTTTCTTACCGTTTCCTATGGTGCATCTATAGCAGATGGTTTTACTTACCCGCTATCAGGATTTTGGGCAACTGATACGATGGCTTCGGCAACGCCGCTTGCTCGCATTAATACCGCAGAGATACCGCCAGTGATGGATGACTACATATCGGCATTATTTGGCAACATACCTGGAGCTATTGGCGAAACCGCCGCAATTGTGCTGGTTTTGGGCGGATTGTTCTTGGTTATTACCAAAACCATTCCTTGGCAAGTTCCTGTCAGCTTTATCGGCACCGTATTTGTTCTAACATATTTTATGGGCGAGTATGCCGACTATCAGCTATTGCTTGGCGGTCTATTGTTAGGCTCAATATTTATGGCTACGGACCCATCAAGCACGCCTGCGACTTGGATAGGCAAGTTGATTTTTGGTATTGGTTGTGGTGTGATGACAGCGTTAATACGCCTTATTGGCGGTTATCCAGAGGGTGTGGTTTTCGCAATATTGTTGATGAACTTGTTTACACCGCTTATTGACAGATTTATCAAACCACGACCAAAAGTAAAGGAGGCGAACTAACTTGAAGAAGAACATTATAATACCAACGGTGGTAATATCGCTGTTTACGCTGTTGGCAGCGGCACTTTTGGCATTTACATTTTCTGTTACAGAAGGTCCGATTGCAGAACGCCGTGCGCAAGCGGCGGCGGCGGCATTAGCGGCATTGTTGCCCGGTGCGCATATAGTAGAATCTGAAAATCTTAATATTTCGGGTTCCAGCCTTACACGTATCGACCGCGCTTATAGCGAGGATGGAATGTTTCTCGGTACTGCTCTTTCTGCCCAAGCAACGGGTTATGGTGGTCCTATCAGTATGATGGTGGCGTTTGACCGTCTTGGGTATGTTCAAGGTTTAGAGATTTTGAGCCATGCAGAAACACCGGGTATCGGTGCTGTAATTGTTCAGGAAGCATTTAGAAATGAGTTTGTAGGTCGTACTGGTATTTTGGTTCCTGCCCGTCGTGCTACAAATCCTCAAGAAATTGACGTAGGTACTGGTGCTTCTTTCTCGCTTAATGCTGTGCTTCGCGGCATAAATGACGCAACAAGGCATTTAGGTTTTGAAAACCAAGGCGCACCGCTTACTGCGGCTGTTGCTCCTACATATCCACGTATTGCAGATTTGATACCAAACACCCGTTTTGTGGATTGGATACACGCAAACGATTTTGCACTTGAATGGATAGCCGCCAGCCACGACGCAACCGGCAATCTATTAGGTTATGTATTCTTTACATCCCCACGTGGTTACGGCGGACCAATTGAAATGGCTGTTGTTGTTGACATTTACGGCAATGTTGAAAACCTGTACGTTATCGACCATATGGAAACGTGGACATTTGGCGGAAGGCAGTTAGATTTGCCTGATTTTGGCGATAGATTTGTTGGGCTTAGTTTTGAGCAAAACCTCAATCCTGACGACATCAATACAACAACATTCGCTACAATTTCGCTAACCTCTGTTGCTCGTGGTATAAATGATGTAATACATCATTTTAACAGACATTTTGGTTTTGAAACTTATGTGCCGACCATACCAACAATTGCAGAAGAATATCTCCCAGAAGACGCAGACGATGAGGAGGAAGAGTATGAGCCAAGCGACAACTAAAACAAAAGTAGCCGACTTTTCCCTTCTTCGTAAAGGGATATTGGATGATAACCCCGTTTATACATCGGCACTTGCTCTTTGTGCAGTGCTTGCAGTTACTACAACCGCTATAAACGGCTTGGGTATGGGACTTGCAACCACTGCGGTTGCACTTGCATCTTGCCTTCTAGTTTCTATATTGCGTAAGGTTATACCGCCACAGGTGCGCTTTCCTTGTTACATACTAATTTGTGCGACATTTGCCACTGTGGTTAGGTTTTTGTTGCAAGCCTACTTGCCTGCCCTTAATGATGCGTTGGGTATCTTTGTTGCCCTTATTGCGGTAAACTGTATTATTTTAGCACGTATGGAAAGTTTTGCTTCAAAAAATAACCCTATCAACGCATCGCTTGACGCAATTGGTATGGCACTTGGTTTTACATTAGCATTATTTATGATTGGCTTTGTGCGTGAGTTTTTTGGTGCGGGTTCAATCCTTGGTATGGTTAGCTTACCAGAAGCCTTCCCAAGAACTGCCGTTATGTCATTGCCTCCAGGCGGCTTCTTTGCATTAGGTTTTCTGATATTTGGATTTACAAAATTTAGAAACCGCTTCCTATCTGGTGGCAAACTACCAGCTAAAGCAAAAGGCGGTTGCAATGGCAAATTAATGGGTTGTAAAGAAGAAAAATGCCCTGAAAATGGAGGTGCAAAATGCAATTAGTCCTGATATTTTTAGGTGCGGCACTTATTAACAACGTCATTCTTACACGCTCTTTGGGTATTTGCCCGTTTATCGGCGTTTCTAAACAATTTAATGCATCAGCTGGTATGGGAGCGGCGGTTACATTTGTTATGATAATTGCTTCTGCCGCCACATTTGCTATGTATAATTGGGTGCTTGTGCCTCTTAATGTAACATTTTTATACATAATTGTGTTTATCTTCATCATTGCAAGCCTTGTACAATTAGTTGAAATGTTTTTGAAAAAATATAGTCAACCGCTTTACAAATCTTTGGGTATATATTTGCCGCTTATCACCACAAACTGCGCTGTATTGGGCGTTGTTATGCTTAATATGGATATGTATCCAGATAATTTTGGTATGGCGATTGTACATTCGCTTGGTACTGCGGCTGGTTTTACCCTTGCTTTGGTACTGTTTGCAGGTATAAGAGAAAAAATGGAAAAACTAGACGGTGTTCCAGAATCTCTTAAAGGATTACCAATCACAATGATTGTTGCAGGGTTAATGTCAATCGTATTTTTTGGATTTGCGGGGATGATAACTGTATGAATACTATTCTTATTTCTATGGCGGTACTTGGTGCGATTGGCGTATCTTTTGGCTTAATAATGAGCTTTGCAAGCATTAAACTAAAAGTAAGCGAAGATGCAAAATTAACTGCCATCAAGGCTATAATGCCAAATGCTAACTGCGGTGCGTGCGGTTTTCCAGGCTGTGCGGCTTTTGCAGAAGCGACATTGGAGGGCAGAGCAAAACCAGATGGTTGTCTCGTAGGCAGAAGACGTGGCTTGCCACAACAAATTGAAGAAATTTTAGCACAATAAAGCTAACGACCGCCTTGTAATGGGCGGTCGTTTTAGGTTGTTTTTAATTTGCAATCAATCTGCCAAAATCTCCAGTGCGAAGGCTTGTTGTATCTTGGTTTGAGAAAACATCGACTATGTTAATGGTGCCAAAACTTGTCGAAACATCTAAAACTTCTACAACGACAAGGTTTGTCATATTTATTCTACCGTGGCTAGAATTGACATAAAGATTGCCAATTATAATGGTTTCTAAATCGCTTGCGCCAATATTTGTGTGGTTAAACTGATTAACCACGGTCAGATTTTCTATGGCAGTTTCTAAATTGTTAGGAAATAGGATGGAAAAATTCCCGAAAGAGCTATTCATCCGTAAAATTCCATCTTCTTCATCGTGGGTATATGTAGAAGATTGGGTGCTATGCACTGATATAAAATCCTCATCGTGCAACCCAATAGTAACCCTGCCGTGTCCGGCTGTGATGTACATTGCGTTTATATCTTCAGGTGCAAACCGCAGTCGGTTGACATCATTAGAGGTAATGGCAGTAAGGCTTGCTGTTGTTAGAATAGGGTGATTTTCTGCTCTATTTGCAAATGCGAATAGTCGCTGTGGCACATTTTCAACCGCATTATGTGTACTTATTACAATAAGTGCAGGCGGCAATACAATGGCAAATGCCAGCAAAAACCCCATCGTAAAATAAAATGCCGGCTTTTTGTGCGCTTTGGCTCGGGGATGGGTATAGGCGCAAAATCTAATCTTTGCCCATTATCCCTTGGGTCGTGAGTATGCATAACTTTTTTCCTCCTTGTGCAATTTGTTGATTTATTATATAATACGTAAGTGAACAGAAAAAGTCTGTAGAGAATAAAAATTTTATCTGATTGGGTGAAGGTATGAGTAAAGTTGTTATCCTGGCTGTTAATTCAAAATACATACATTCTACATTGGCGGTTTGGGTTTTGGCGCAGGCTGTTAAAGAATTTGCACAAATACCGCACGACATTAGTGTTATTGAAACAAATATCAATCAAAATGATAGCGATATTGTGTCGCAGGTTGCGGTGCATAGTCCTGATGTGGTGGGCATTTCTACTTATATTTGGAATGCGCATAGACTACCCGATATTTTGGCAGAGCTACGCACGGCGTTGCCTAATACTGTTATTGTGCTAGGTGGCCCCGAAGCGTCATATAATGCTGATTTTTGGTACGGTTGTGGTGCGGATTATGTGCTATCAGGGGAAGGAGAGCGTAAGTTTCCTGCCCTTTTGGATGAACTTTCGGGTGCGGTTGCACAAGAAATTCCACAAGGCAGTGTCTTTGTTGACCCTTTTACTGACGAGTATCTTGCATCACTAAAGGGCAAAATCGCCTATATTGAAACTTCGCGAGGTTGTCCATACCGCTGTGCATACTGTCTTTCGGGCGATAGCAAATTGGAGCATTTTCCTATTGATACTGTTAGGGTGCAGATTGAAAAACTTGCAAGTTCCGATGTTAGAGTTATTAAGTTTGTAGACAGAACCTTTAATGCGAATGCAAATCGGGCTTGTGAAATTATAGAACATATTATTAGTTTGGACTCGTCAAACCGCTTTCATTTTGAGGTTTCGGCAGATATTTTTGATGATAGAACTATTGAGCTTTTATCATCTGCATCATTTGGGCTTTTTCAAATTGAAGCGGGCTTACAGAGCTTTTTTTCGCCTGCGCTTAAAGCATCAAATCGCCATACCAATAATGACAAAGCAGTTAAAAACCTGAGCAAGTTGTTGCAGGCAGGTAATATTCACATACACGTAGATTTAATTGCGGGCTTGCCTTACGAAACTTTGGAGGATTTTAAATACAGTTTTGACAAAGCCTATGAAATTGGTGCGCATAAGTTGCAATTGGGCTTTTTGAAAATGTTGCACGGAAGCGCAATGCGTCAAAACGAGCGTGAAATAATATTTTGCGAAAATCCACCATATGAAATAATCAGTAGCCCTTGGATAAGCAAGGATGATTTGAAGCAGTTGAAAATAGCGGAAGGTGCATTACAGAACACTTACAATAAGGGTCATTTTTTATCCACTTTACAGTATGTGCTTTCTACCACAAAAATGCGCCCTTTTGAGTTATATCACGCATTAGGAATTGCCGTATCAAACGAACGACAATCTTTAGAACAATATGCCGAGCGGATTTTCACTTTTTTCAGCACTTTGCCTAATATTTCGCAAACCGCTATGCTTGACCATATGATTTTCGATTGGTTGCAAATGGTTAAGGGCTCGAATATGCCAGTTTTTATGAAAATAGCTACGAAAAAACAACTTGACGAAATTCGCCAAGCTGCTCAATCCATATTAGGCAGAAAAATACGCCGCAACGAAGCCGCCGCTCTATCAGATGGCAGAGGAATTTTTGTGGATAGCGAAAACCGCAATCCAACGACTAAGTTGTACTATATACATTCGATAACATAACATACTTCATCCGTCTCAATTCCTTATAACTATTTCATAAGGTGCAAAGTCGGAGGGAAGAACAGAAATAAATAATGGTCGATGTAACCACTAATAACGCACTGCTGTGCTCTCTGCAACTTTGTGTGTATGGTCTTGGAGGGCTGTTACAAATGTTTTCATATATATCGCCTCAAATGGGATATGATTACAATAGTTTCTTGGACATATAATAACGATTGTGACCTTCAGGACAATCTTCTAAAACGCCAAACACAGTATATCCAAGTTTTTCATACAGTTCCTTTGATTGGAAGTCAAAAGTGTCTAAATGAGAGATTTTACAGCCCATTTTTCTTGCTTCACTTTCTACGTCACAAACCAACGCTTTGGCATAACCCCTATTTCTATGCTCATCTTTGACCCACAACACATCAATAGACAAGATGTTCCAACAATAAACCTCGGACAAAATTCCTCCGATAACTTCATCGCCATCTTTTATGCATTTACTGATATATTGAGTCAGCGGTTGCTGTGTAAATGACACCTTTGAATCGTTGAAGCTAACCAGTTTAGAAACGATATAGCCTCGCTCCTCATTTGTTGCGTCAAAAATTTTGATTGTATCCATATTCTCCTCCTAGCTTAAATCCCCATCAGTATCCCTAGCCCCTAATCGGCACACCAACACTGCATCGGATACTTTCCTCACCACATTATCATAGACAGCATAAACCTTGCACATCATAACCAAAGCCCCACCCAACCTACCTCTCGAAAACCACCTTGCCCTCAATAATTGTATAAAGCGCACGGCTAGTAGCATCCAATGGGTTTTTGTCCCAAATAACTATATCAGCATCTTTTCCAACTTTAAGCGAGCCTATGCGGTCATCAAGACCTATAACTTCGGCGGCATAGATTGTAATAGCTTTGAGAGCTTGTGTCTCGTCCATACCTGCTTGGACGCAAAGGGCAGCACATACGTTAAGGTGTTGTAAAGGGATGACAGGGTGGTCTGTAGTAATGCAGGTTTTAATACCTGCTTTTACAAGTGCATCAGCTGTGGCAAATGTTTTGTGCGCAACCTCAGGTTTAGACTTAAAGCCCAAAGTAGGACCTATGATAGTTGGTAAACCCGCCTCTAACAAGTCATCAATAATCAAGTGGGCATCCGAACAGTGAATTATGGTTGCTTTTATGTTAAATTCTTTAATTAGGCGTATGGCAGTATGTATGTCGTTGGCTTGATGTGCGTGAATGTGTATTGGTATTTCCCGCTCTAAAACGGGTATTAAAGCCTCGTATTTCATATTATAATCGGGCTGTTTGCCATCTTCGGCATTTTTCTTTTTATCGAGATATTCCTGTGCCTTTATGAAAGTTTCACGAAAAATAGCCGCCGTACCCATACGTGTTAAAGGTGCTGTTTTTTTCACTTGCCCGTAAGTATGTTTTGGGTTTTCGCCAAGCGCGCATTTTATAGCAAGCGGAGCTTTGATGACCAAATCATCAGCACGATTGCTGCCGCCTGTTTTTATAGCGGCAAGCTGACCGCCTATGACATTAGCAGAACCAGGTGAAGTAGCAACTGTAGTAACACCCGCCTTTATGGTTTCGTAAAAACTTTCGTCAAAGGCGTTAATGGCATCTATTACACGCACGTGTGGGGTTACTGGGTCTGTCATTTCGTTAGTGTCATTACCTTCCCAGCGCATTGCAGTTCCCGCAACACCTAGATGCGTATGTGCATCTATAAGACCAGGAGTAACCAACCTGCCTGTGGCATCAATAACCTCGACACCATCAGGAGCTTTAATATCTTCGCCTATGACAGAGATTTTGCCATTTTCGACAAGTATGGAGGCGCAGTCAAAATCTGCACCTTCCATTGTTAGAATTTTTGCGTTTTTGATTAATAGCATTTTATCACCTCATATAAAAATTTTGCAAAGCTCATATTTTGTTGCGAATGTCATATTATATCCAAACCATTTTTCAACCACACAACCTCATTTTACGACAACACCCTCAAGATGTCAAGCGAAACTATGTAATCAATATGACAGCAACAAGCAACCGAGGTATAGCAATAACCCACTCGGTTGCTTTCGACTTTGACACTTCTGGATATTCCACAATATACGAACCAAACGAGTGGTCTATTTCGGTGGAAAATTCAATTTATAGTCTAACTAACGTGTACTTTAATGATGACTTAATATATAGCCCTAAAGCACGGACGAAATGGTATTCTTCAACTAAGATTGTAAAGAACCTATTTGATGATTACATTAGAAACTGGCTGCTAGAAACAAGGGGCAAAGACAGCCCTCGAAATAAAAAATACAAACTCCCAAAGCCTTGAAAGCCTGTATTTGCTAGATGCCCGAGGAGGGACTTGAACCCCCACACCCGTAAGAGTATCAGATTTTGAGTCTGACGCGTCTGCCGATTCCGCCACTCGGGCTGCCTTGTGCGGTCAACACATTAACGGACGACTATTGTCGTTTTACTAGGCCACCGGGGGCTCGAACCCCGGACAACCTGATTAAAAGTCAGGTGCTCTGCCAGCTGAGCTAGTGACCCAAACACTGCAATGCAATAATGCAAAGCAAGATGGCTTTAATTGTAACTAAAAACTTCAAAGGGTGAATAACGGGACTTGAACCCGCGACATCCAGAACCACAATCTGGCGCTCTGCCAACTGAGCTATACTCACCACGCGCTATGCGCAATCGTGCCCGTAGGGATTCGAACCCCAGACCCACGGCTTAGAAGGCCGTTGCTCTATCCTGCTGAGCTACGAGCACATCAGCGGTTATGCCGCCATATTTACAAAATCGGGGTGAAAGGATTTGAACCTTCGACCTCGTGATCCCAAATCACGCGCGCTACCAAGCTACGCTACACCCCGTTTCAACCAAACCCACCCCAATCCCCTCAAAACCAAACACGAAACACCCACTACACATATCAATTGCAATGCTAACCATTTTGTTGGTCGCTTCGCTATCTTAACAGCATTGGTGGTTGACATCAAATACATCTTCACTTGCTATATCTTTGTTTCATTTCTCCTTCATTGCGAAC
>Ga0123352_10003034_pt1 | contig 23995 bp, 15 predicted proteins | sample TergutLab28metaG_FD_89700 | JGI IMG/M metagenome (GOLD analysis project Ga0123352, IMG submission 89700) | Labiotermes labralis P1 segment gut microbial communities from Petit-Saut dam, French Guiana - Lab288 P1 | ecosystem: Host-associated > Arthropoda: Insects > Digestive system > Gut ...
AAAAAAAAAGTGTGTTTTTTTCCATTAAAGTTCATTATGAGGGAATTTCTCTTCAGTTAAAATGTTACATTTGCTCTATACAGCACAGAACCTTTTGGTGGTACTCAGAGTTTTTTACATTGTTTGTTTCATGGTGCTTTTGATGCAGAATGTGTTTGACAGAACTTTTGGTGACATTTTTTCCATGGTGCCTAGTTTACAGAATCAGAATGTTGCAAATGAATGTTCTCTGTGCCATATATAGCATTTTTCATGTACACTGACCATGTTCTCTGTATGAGGCATGTGACTGGGCAAATGTCTCATATTCCAGTATTGATAAGAAAAGACTTGGCAGAATTGCCTTTGCTAAGTGAACTCATATTATCTACATACAGGGACATGATTAATGGGATGTTCTGTATAATGCCATAGATAATCGAAACCTTACAGGCAAGACACATTATTGCCAAGAATGACTACATTGTGTGTTAACGAGCAACATCTTTCAGCCCCACACATTGCATTAATGTTATATCTGCAAGAGGAAAACATTCCAATGATGTAAGAGACTTATTTCTTGTAATTTTTTTGTGTTAAAAGAGAGAGATAGAGATGCATTTTATTTAATGATTGTATCAGTTCTTAATATTGTATGGTGTCAGCAGTAGATGGCTGAATATGAGTAAGAAGTATTGGAGGAATGATAGTGACAGGGGACAGCTGTAAGTACTTGAAGACTTGTCCCAGTGCCACTTTATCCATCAAAAATCCCACATGGAGGGGCCTGAAGTCCGGCGTGAGCCAAAACAGCGACTGCCATCGTTGACATAGAATGTGTTCCTTTTGAAAGGCTTAAGCATTTCATGTCTGTCATGTTGGTATGGTGCAAAATTTATTTCTACACTTTTTAATTTTACTCCTAGCATTCTGTTATTTTGTAAGTTAGATCGACAGCTTTTTTTTTCTTCCCACATAATAGATTCCTAGTATTTCAATTGGGTTGTGGTGTGTGAAGGTCATGTCAGAAAATGCGGCAGAGTTCAAGTACTTGGAAACCTTGACAAGATTGTGGACTTTCTTTCATGATCAAATTAAGGGCATATTAAATTCAGGGAAAACATATTGTGTTTCAGACTTTCTTTTGGTCTCCTGCCAAAGCCCTAAATATTGATTAAAACATACAATGGATTTTTATATCTGGTTTTGTAAATATAAGTATATAAAAAGAAATCCATTGTTTACACACTGATCACAAATATAGAGATGTCTTAAAAGCTTGTTAGGAAAATATTTATGTTTGTCGTATAAGGGATAGAAAGTTACAGTATGGGGGGGAATTATGTAATGATTGTCATCTTATGTTGTGCTAGTAAATTAGGATGGTTATATCAAAGAGAATGAGTTCAGTGCCACATGTTGTACATATGGGGAGCCGAGAAATTCTCATGTTTTGACTTGGATATCCTTCAGACCATTTGGAAGAAATTGGCAGAACTGGAAGATAATACTGAAAAGGATTTAAAAAAAAACAGCATGTGAGGGTTTGATCATTGTAACGAATTTCCAGATGTCATAAATTTTTTGATCAGTTTGTCAGCTGTTATCCTACCATCACAAAGTTGCTTTTTTGCTTATTTCTCTTAAATAGGGTTGGTTGTTAGTAGGTTACTTCTGAAGATAGACCCGTGGAGGAATTGGTCACAGTTGTATGTCATGTGACATTGTTTATTGAAGAAGATGTAGTGATCACTTGAGTTCTGGCTTCCACAGTCATAACCATAAAATTATGTGTTGGCTTTAGTTGTACCTTTGTTGCATTTGTGGGTTTGAATTGTCCTTTTTGGAATAGAAGTGTGAAACTTGAGTACGTGATAGAGAACACCATAAAACCTTTTTTACTGCATTTTATGAGACATTCATATTATTTGCAGGGGTCAGTCACCAGCAGAAGCTGACCTGAATCTGCTGGAGACATCCCGTCGTTGCGAGTTATATGGCATGAAGATGCATCCAGCTAAGGTAAATTTCATTAGTGTTTAATTATTACATTTAAAGAAACATAATCCGTAAGTTCTCTTTTAACATTTGGGGTTATGCTGTTGACACTTGCCATGTAGAGCAAAACAGTGTAGAATGGATTTTTTTCTCCTTTAATTATTAACATACTCTAGAAATCAAGATTAACCTGTAAACAACTGGGTTGGTATTTAAATTTTATTGCACACTCTTTGAAAATTGTGAGTATTATGTGGACAGAAAGAGAGAACAATTTTTAATGACTTTTTATGGAAAAGGAAATGGAGGTTATGCTGCATATCTTGGAAATACATTAAATTTCGTTGTTATTTGAATATATAAAATGAATTTGTAGGGGTGTATTTTATGTGTGTTTGCATATGTGAGCACAGGTTGCATAAAGGGTGGTCATGCGGGTGGGTGGGCCTCACTTTTTTAAAATTATTTTTTGAAGATGCCTAAAGAGTGATTGATGTCTGAGTTTACTGTCATGTACAGAAGCACTGTGTAACTTTGTTGTGTAGGATCATGAGGGTGTCCCATTGAATCTGGCTGTGGCACACATGGGCATTGTTGTCTTCCAGAACTTCACCAAAATCAATACTTTTTCATGGGCCAAGATTCGCAAAATCAGCTTTAAAAGAAAACGCTTTCTTGTGAAACTTCATCCAGAAGGCTATGTAAGTAACAGTGAATATAAACACCACTTATTGTTTGTTTAATGTGTGCTTTCATTTTTTTTAAGTTTTCTTATTATTTGTTTCCTTATGTCTCCTTTTTTTCCTTAAGTGTAGGTGTTTGAGAGAGTGAGATGCTGTGACACAGGAAATAATATGGTGGCTCATCATGTGTGTTTTAGTTTATTGCCTGTATGATATTTACACAGTGCACATAGTTTTGAAGTTGGTCACCTTACGTGTTTAGCCTCCCCTTCACTCTCCCACCATTCCATCCAATGCCAAAGTGTGTCAACACTTCATAAGTATTATTACAGAGAGCAGGTTTATTGCTACTCGGCATTCCAAAATTCTCTTCAGAAATGACTGTTCCCAGAATGTTGTGGCTCAGGATCAAGAATTCTGAATGAGTGATATGAAAATTGATACTTAAAGGCATGGTGCATTCGGTATAGTTGTACATGGTTTATATGAGAGATTTGTAGGGATGAGAAGTAAATGACACTTGCAGGAAAATGGTGCATAGGGGAGTGATGGACAGAAGTTTCACTGTCTGGTGTTGCATGTTTTAGTTATTCATGTAAAGAAGTATGATAGCCTTTTGCTCAAAAGCCCTGCCAGTGGTCTCACACCATATTTCTATAAAACATATCTTAATGTTAATCTATCTAGGTTTCCCAGACAGTCCCTTGCAAGTTTTCTAACCAAAACTGTGCATGTATATTGTCAGGTGTGTCAGTTGATTGCTGGGTAGATTTGTAGGTAAATCATATGCTCTGTTTTTTACTGATAGAACTGTTGCAGATTTAGCTGTCTTCCTTTCTTATTCATATCCAGTTGAACAGAAAATAGGAGTGACTTGTTAGTACTTAATTTAGGTCATTGGTTGTGGTGAGAAACAAATTGAAATGTGTGGAATTTTCTGGCTAATGGTGGAAAACTTGTTAAGGTTTTGCAGGACTCAGTTTCGGCCTGATGTTGCATATGCAGTTACGATGTAAAATGACAGCACTATACATGAGCCCTTGTGATATGCATTTCCACACCCATTCCTATGATTATATCCACAAGGCTTTTGAAGTGTATGTAAAGAGATTGTACACATATTTCAAGCCGTACATCACTGTGTCATACATCTACTTATGTGAAACTCTGGAACCTTTGTTACACATTATTGTAGGTTACAGTTCAGTGAATAGTATAGTTGTATTTTTCCTCCCTCCCCCCAAACATGAGTATAGTTATGTGTCTTGTCTTATACAAAAATGCGTGGGTTTTTGTTACAGTGTGCAGTGTGTAACACTGGTACTCATCTAAATTAGGAGTTTGGGGTTGTGCAGATTTCTTGTGTATAATTGTAGCAAGATTTGAAAGGTGTAGCATTATGAGTTTGCTGGAAATGTCAAAAGTCACGCTCTTTTTTAATCTAACATTTCTGTTTTTTCTGTTGTTTTTCATGTGTGTCTCAACTTGGCTGTCACAGTCAGAGGTAAACAATATTACACGTACACACACACATATAACTTATTTCCTCAGCATTTTAACAGTAAGCCTGGTTTCTGATTTTACGCGAATCTAAACCAGCTGTTAATTTTTTTGCACCCTGTTACACGTAATTATTATTACCATATTAATTACTACCTTTTTTATACTTTGCTGGCTTCAGATCATTTATTCATCTGTAGCTGTATTATTTTGTGTATTATATGTGCAATGAGGATAAGTCTTGGTAGTAAGGCGCTGGAAAGTAAGATATTAATGATTACTCTTATTACATTTGCATGCTTCTTTCTCTCTGTGCAACAGTGATTTCGGTACTGTTAACAAGTAAGGGACCCATAAAACCATTGTATAAATCAGCCAGTAATTTAGTGCCCTGTGTTAAGAGGGCATATACAAATAAATAAATAAATAAAAATAAACAAATAATAAATGTATAAATAAGTAATAAATACATACATTAATAATAAATAAATAAATAATTTAACATGTGAAACACAAGTGCACATAAAATAAAGTAATTTTATCAAAGATTATTTTTTTAATTACCAGGAAATTGAAAGAAAGACATGTTAATTTTTTGTTGTACTGAGTACCCCTAATGTGGTAATATCTACAGTGTGTAACCAGCAAAACATTACTGAACTGATGAACAGTAGTCTTCACCACAAGTTGGGAAACATTACTGTACACTGTCTGCATTGTTACAACAGTGTATGGTGTGCACTGGCAGCATTTAAAGACATTGCAACCACAACTTCATGCTTAATTGTTAGTGAATCTTGTTGCATTTTTACAAGTCTGAACAAAATTATGAAGGACAGTGTCTTCTTCTTGTAGTACATGTAAAGTGACAGTGAGGTTTTTTGGACCATGTAGTTGGTCGCATTGTAGTGGCAAAGGCAAATAGTCCGTGCTCCTGTGGGGAATCCATTGCTATTCATCCAGCTAATAGCTAGTCATTTTACTAACTAAGCTGACCTGTTTGATGTAGTGATCAGAGTAAACCTTTTGCTTAGAGGAATAGGGGCAAATTTAAAACATTTTCAGTCCCAACATAAAATAAATTTTGAGGCCCTACCTCTGCATAGTCATGAACTGACAGTGCAGGTAAAACAAATTAAGAATTTAAAAATAAAATGTATTAGACACAAAATCTGAAATACATTCAGACGTTTTGGGGCCCCATGCTGACTCATAGATTGGGATAGCTTTCACTTCACGCTGCAGAGCATTGTAAATAATATTAAACATGTTTAAGTGGTAAGGCTTGTATTACTCATTCGTATCCTTCAGTATAGATTCTGAGTTGACTCTAAAGTTGATCCATGTCATTGGCTTCAAATTTCAAAACTTTAACCTTGCTGATTTTGTGATCAGTTTGCAGCACCCATGTGTTGTACTGTTGCATAACATTGCCAGTTAATGTTAATATTTAATGCACATTTCTGAGATGGGAATTTTTTTATGTAGGAGTGAGAAACTCCAAAATAAACTGACACTCATTTTAAACTCATGGCTGTGATGTTCTGGCATATATGTGGGTTGTTGGATATACTAGAAAATGCATTTTTACGTATTTATTCATTACTATATTAGATGCTGCAGTTTTATTAATTTGTAGGTTTGTGATGAATTAAGTGGCTGTTTTGGAAGTCTGCCTTGCATAAATTTAAGTTTCTGAAGTAAATTGTCATGTGCTTTGTATAAGTTGTTTAATAAGCATGGTACAGATTTGCGTTGGTCCAAAAATTGGCTTTGATTTTGCCATTGTTGTGTTGGTCATATACATTTAAGGTACATGTAAGTAACAGTGCTTATTGAAAAGTATACTTTATGAGACCGAGTTTTTGTGCATAACAGTTGTCAAAGTGAGTAATTAGAGTATAACAGCAAAATAAGTAACTTTTCTCCACTTTTGTAAAAAAATAAGAATTAGACATTTGTAAATAGGGCCTTATATTATAGGTATATGAAGCAAATTAAGTATGTGTTATAAGGTTTATTTCATTATGAAAAAATTGCAGTGGTATGTAATTTTCCTTTATACCAAATAAGACTATAAGGAAAAAATTAAAATCATACTCCTGATGTTCCCAGATTTTCTTTGACTTCTAGCAGTATAGTAATCCTTAATTCCTGTCTTAAGTAGAGTTGTAATTCCAACTAACTTGTCTGTTAGAATACAAGTAGTTGTAAATATTAACAGGGTAAATTGTTTGGATCTGGTTGTAGTTAATGCTCTTTGCATGGCATGTTATGTGTGGTCAGTTAATAATATTTGTGTGCATTTTCAATGTTTTTGCTTTGTTTCAACTTTATTATCTCTTGGAGCTGTTTACTTGTGTCACTTCTTAACTGGGGAGTCTTGAGTGATGATGTTGATGTGTAGTGAATTCCAGTTATTATTGTTGGAAGGAGCAGTAGAGAATGTAAGGGAAATTGAACATGACTGTGCCAAATAATTTAATCTGTCACCATTTTCCTTAAACATATGTCGTACATGGAGGATCAACAGTCCTGTCACCCCAGAATTGTGCCCTAACTAATGCCATGCTTTGCTACTACTTATGAATTTTTTAATCTTGTAAGTTGGTGCCACTGTGTTGTGTGTCCTTGGAGATCCTGACCTTGAAATGTGGTTGGTTGTGCAGCTGGAACACAGTCTTCCACCTATTATAATGTGGGTAGGAATGATGGTCACATACTTGATTCTTTGATCGTCAATGACGTGGATTGGTTGGAAGCACAATATGTTGGAAATTGTTCATTGTGTGGAGTGTATTTGACATGCAGAATCTTTGGAAGCTGGCTGTATTTCCTTTGTAGGTAAATGTAATATTTTATGACACATTCTTTTGGATCCATTAGTTGAGGGATGGATATTGCCTCATTCTAATGGATCCAATGGAACAGGTTATATAATATCACTTTTACCTGACAACAGAAGAGCTAACTTCAGAAGCACTGTGTCAAATGTGCCTCAGATGGTGGATAATGTGTAACACGTATGTTCTAATAAGACCCATATTTGTTAGGTCTGTATTTTGTGTGAGCCATTCGGTGGCTTTAAAATTGTAAAATTTAGTGAGTCTGAATAGGGGCATTTTCAGGATGCCAAGCTATTGTCCTTCATTTGTTGCTGTGGAGTTTGTAGCTTTTATTTCCAAACATTCCATAAGTTTGTGTACTGTGCCAAGAGAAGGCAAGTGATTTATGTACTGTGTAAATAAGTGCCCTCCCTGCAACAAAAATGAAGGAAAGAATGGAAGAAATAAAGAAAGAAATTTGCATAGTACATAACATAGAATATGAAGTGCAGGAAGATTTGTAACTTTCATGTGGGAAAAATTTTGTGTCATCGTTATCATCATCATCACCACCACCACCACCACCACCACCACCACTATCATCATCATCATCATCATCATCTATGATGTTGGTGGGCCACTTGTTGACCCATTTCGGTCTCACACATCCACAAGTCTCTTAAATGTTCTTCTGCCCTTTGGTGTGTAGTTATGTTATCCTTGGTAATCTGTTACAAGGCATTCTGTTTACATGTTGTATCTAATTTCCTCTGTGTTCCTGTGTTTTGACCAAAACTGGTGTTATATTTAATTCCTTTGTGATCTCTGTATTTGTTTTATGTGTCCAAATGTATCCTACTCTTTTTCTCTTATATTTCTTCTCCTCTGCTGTCATTATTCTTGCATCTCTTGCTTTAATGTTCCAGTTTTCACTACCATATAACAGTGCTGAAAGGGCTAGTGTATTTTATATTTTTATTCTTTTTTAGTGTGTATGTAACAGTATGCAACAAAAGTGTAATTTATTCCACAACCTTTGTGTTGTATCTTTATAATTGTGATTTGTTGTATGATTATTAGTATCTGGGATAAATAAATGTCAAGATGAATGAAATTTGAGAATTACAAGAAAACTTACAGATATTTTGCATACTTGAAAGAGGAGTGCAAGTATTGCTGTATTTACTTGAATGCAAGGTGCAGGTTTTTCTCAGAAATTTGGTGCCTAAATATGTGAGGTTGTCTTAAATTTGAATACGAAGTGCCGAAACAGACTTTGCTGTACTGGATCGCTCTCAACTGCACCGTGTAGAGCCAAATCAAGGCCTGTATCGCCAAATTGTCATGTGAGATCTGTGCTTTTCTGGGATATTATCCAGTGTAGAGTGATAATTTCTTACTGACATTTCAGGATAACCTATTGGTCCCAGCTTCAGAGGTAAACAAATCAAAAAGAACAGAGTGTGAGTGACTTTCACTAAAACTTTTTTTTCTTGGACTTTTCCATCATCTTATTTTTTAAAGAAACGCAATGTTTAGGAAACCATCTCTGTTTCAGTTCTCAGGCAAAAGAGCACCTAACCTGGTGTGCCCCTAAGATTGAGTGATAATCACTGTACACCACAGAAGCAGTAACTTGTTAAGATATGCACCTGAGAACAAATCTAGTCCAAGGGTTGTAACAGGAAATTGGCTATTGAAAATTGAAAAATTAACTACAAGGCTCAACAATAAAACCTGGACCATTCCACAAATTAAAAACCATAAAATGCAGCATGACCTCACTAATCAGACCATAGACACAACACAGAAGTCCATCCAGAGCACATGTATTTAAAGTTCTTGGTATTGCCACTATCACAGTCTGTGGAGAAAATTGTGAATCTTCTTCACAGGTTCAAGTAAGTTTATAAACCAAGCAATATAAATGTAGTATTCAGTCAGTGTGGATCATAAGAGCATGACAGCACATCTCACCAGAAGTGACTGAAGGGTTTTAAGAAGTGCTGTATATCCAATGGAATGGTTGGGACTGATGATGATATGTTGTGGAATGGCATTGAAGAGGACGGGAATGTGAAGAGTTAGTGTGAAGAAGATGAAGGTAGTGACTGTGAAGACAGAGATAGTGACCCTGATTGGTAAAAGTAGGTAGAATCTGACATGTTTTGTGTAGTAAGTACACATTAATAGTAACTTCTTTTTCTTAGCAGACTTTTATTTTTGGGGGGTCATCTTAGATTTGGATAAATACGTTTTCCCTTGGCAGATGTGATTTATTTGGGAGTCATGTTAGATTAGAGTCATCTTGCATTTGGGTAAATACAGTACATTTGATTATTGTATGATGCCAGTGATGTAGTTACTTTTCATAAATATTGTATGTGCAGCTGATTTTATGTGTATACACAAACCTTAATTACATTTCTCTTATGTTCTAAGGAGGAAAATCTGTATGTGACCTTTTCATCTGCCTTGTTACAAACCCTGATTTTGAGAGGGGACTGAACCTGATGTCTGTAAAATGATCAAATTATGTGTTGCTACAGAAGGAACTGTTGTCCTAGTAGAATGCTACAAAACTCTGTTATATCCCTTTATGGTTCATACGTGCCTTGTCACTAGGGTACTGTAGTCTGGTAATTAATGACTGTAACATACAGAGAGGATATTTGACATAAGTACCATTGAACTTCTTTTCCACCCTGTGTGCTCGTTGCATGGGTTGCTGCCATTTCTTTTGGGTCTGCTTCAGTGATAATGAGAATGCAGAAACATCACAGAGTGGAGGTTACTGGATCACTGCTAGTACCTGTCAAAGTTGTTGCTGCATAAAACGTGGGGCCCATAATCTTCAGAATCGGGGAACACAAAAGACACCTGTTTCCAGTTCATAGTGAAACTTAAGTGTACGGTAGGAGAGAATACTTAGTATGTGTAGTTGACTGAAAAAAAGAGTTATGTACAGAAAATGTGTGTGTGGGCTGCATCGCACATACACTATGCAGTTAGTTGTATGCAAACAGCAGTCATTATCCTGTCTGCTGATCTTGAAGTTCTTGTGGTGAACACACACATACTTCTGCATATACAAAGTGCATTTTTCTCTTCACAGCAGTTTCCAAAGAAGTTTTTTGAGAATCCATCAGGGGAACTGTACTTGCAGTTTGTGGGCAAGTCCAATTTTTCAGTCACTCAGTCCTTAATGTTGAGAAAATCACTATTAAAATGGGAATTCACAAAACTGAAGAAAATTTAAAAAACTGGAGGGAAAGTTGATTCCCATGAGGGCTGAAATGTTATTTGAAGAACTTGAATAAAATTGAAACAGTGAAGCTTGGTAGTTCACAGGAGGTTTTACACCTTATGGAACATGTGTAAATTACATTGCAATATGAGAAGGGAACTTTCAGAAAGCTGATACCTTCAGCTGAATAAATCAGAAATATGTGAAGTGGTCAGAAGTTGAAACTGCTGCAGAATGATCAGTGCCACATCCAAAGTCCATTATTACATGAGAAATTGTAAAACAAGTTTTACTTTTCTACCGCTTCTGGTCTGTTCTTCAGCTCTAATTTGTCCATTGTCATCCTTTTCTTTTGAGCCTGCAGTCATATGCCCTTTCTGTGCCACCTCTGCTGAAGTTCGAACAAGTTTTAGTATCCCTTCGTCATAAATATCCAGAGGGTAGATTCTCTGGATTGGCCTGAGTAGCACACGGGAAGCCATTTTCAGTTTCAGTAGACGTACTTTTCCATCTTTACCTGGGATGAGTTCTTCTGCCTCTGTGAAAGGCCAATCTGTCCTCTTGCTGTTTTCTTCTCCAATGAGTACAGCTTCTTGAGGCAGCAGCTTAAGGCCTTTCTTCTTGGCAGCCAAAACCAGTTGACCAAAGTATTCTTTTTTGAAACCCTAACGCAGACTTTCCTTTAATCTTCTAGCAACACCCTGGCACCCAGTTGAGTCTGCTTGAGTGCACTGCATTGCATTCAGAAGTCCTACTTCCTTGAGGTCCAGCAGAAACATGTTGGGCATAATAGGTGCCAAGTCTGAAGCATCTTCTAACACATGTGTTAGAGGTCTAGCATTGGTAACAGACTCACAATCACATAGAGCAGTTTCCATTTCTTCATAAGTTAGTGAAGCTTTTCCAAGGGGTTTTTGAAGTTACTGTTGGAGGAGCCATACTAGCTCCCACCAATCTCCCCACCAGGCATCGGTCAGAGGGTTAAACCTCCAGTCCATTTGCTCAATAGCACAGTGTTTTGAGATTTGGTAGTTCAGTAGAGTATGATGTCACAAGCAGACCTTACCTTATTAATATACGTGTGATGGTTGTAAGTTTCCATGTTTAACACAGGGAATCCCAGAGTTTTGTGTGTATGAAGGAAGACCATGTGTTGACATGAAACTTAGTTGTGTATTAGATTGTGTTCAGTATTCCTTCCCACATATGAAATGGAGTGTTCTCATACCTTACACAAAAAATGTAGAAACCTTAAATTTTGGGTGTCATTTGCATGAACTAAATAAAGTTGTGGCTGGCTTGCCTGAGAGTTTTCATAGCTTGTGTGTTTATATACATAAACTATATTCACCATAACTATAATACTTAGTATCCACATCAGCATCAAAATCATCAGTCTGTTCACTCGTTACGCATTGAAACATTGTATATTGTTGATGGATGTGTTTTTCTGAGTGTCTTGATTTTGTTGTTTCTGGATCTTTTGTCCTTTACATTGGGTTGTCCACATTATTTTATTAGGGTGTACAATCAAATCATTTCTGATGGTAAGAAAACATAACTGTTGTCAGAACAAGAAATATTAACATAAAAAATATTATGTTTGTGGACTAATTTGCTAGAATTCGGTAACACACAAAACTATTATGGCTACACTGGTATGAGTGTTACTGAGAGGTCGTAAGTGGTGTTGCACATGGCAGGGTTTTTGAGGTTGAACCTGCTCAAAAATGGAATACACTGAATTTTTACCAGTGCCACAACAGACAGTTTGGGGCAAATATTCAGAACTTTACAGCATTCATGTTGATTTGGTACATTTATCATCTTTGTCAGATGATTGTTGTTTTCCTCATTGTATGAATATGTTTTAACATGCATCTTCTTACATTATTACTTCCAGGGTTACTACAAAGACACGGTAGAATTTTTCTTTGAAGGTCGAAATGAGTGCAAAAATTTTTGGAAAAAGTGTGTAGAAAACCATGGCTTCTTTCGCTGCTCAGTTGTAAAACATGTTCCAAGGCAGAAAACCCGTGTTTTGAGTCGAGGTTCTTCCTTCAGGTTGGTGTCAACATAATTGCACCTTGCATGCTACTGAATTTAATTCTTTAGTTTTTCTCATGTTTTTATTGAGCTGTCAGAGCACAGATTTTAATGCTTCATTTCCTTTTTGTAGGTACAGTGGAAAAACTCAAAAGCAAATTGTTGAATTTGTGCGGGAGAACTATGTGAAGAGGCAGACATTTCAGAGGTAAGTCTACTTGAGACATTTTGAGTAATGGTTATTTCAGTTAGTGTATTTGATGTTGAAGGAAATAAGAAGTTTTAACTATTTGTGTATATTCTTTACCAAATCTTGTTAGGGTCATAAATTCAAAGGTGGTAATTTGAGTGAGATGTGTAGGATCAGAGAGACAGGAAATACGTATGTAACTTAAATGTGTAAGCGTTATGGAAGAGACATGTTGTGAGACTGAAGCATAGAGGGTAATACTGAAATAATCTTAAAAAGGTTGGGTCTGTTGGTATGCTTTTGTGAATAATTAGTGAACTTTAAGGGGAATTTAATGACTACATGAGGACCCTTAGCATCTTAGTTCTCTGTGGGTTTTAGTTGGTTAGATTTATGTTGATTGAAGTGCTAATATCTAATTGTTCAGAGAAGGAAGAAATATGGTAAAGTAAAAAAGTATGTCAATCAGTTTAAATAAAAATAGGAAGAACACTTACCAGGAAAGGGCCTTCAGAAACTTTTATGTAAGAAAACCACGTTTGACTGTGATCTTCACAATTATCATTGAAATACCTGGCATTTGGTCATCACTCTTTCTCAGAACTTTGTTCTAACCTGTTTATGGACCCGAAGTGTTTTCCCTTTTTTGTTTAATCTTTTTTTGTTCATGTGAAAGGTATGGTTAAAACCTGAAATTCAGAATTTACTCTTTCCACTGTTTCTGTGTGGTGGGTTCTTAGTTTTAGAAAAGCAGACTTACAGTAATTGTTTTCCTTAGGTATTTTAAATGGTATCCTATTCAGTGAAAGGTAAAGGTAAAGGTAAAGTTTTTCCTTGTCTTAATTAAGTTTCATGCCATGAAGGTGCATGGGAGAATAGAGGTATCAATCTAGGTTAGTTTTATGTTAATAACCACCTTCAGGGCTGATGGAAATAAAAACTAGAATTGGTGGATTTATGGTTTTAACTGTATCTTGTACACAATCAGTATTCGTCTAAATAATTAAAAAAAACCGTGCAGTTGTTTTGCATGTTGGTACATTGGTGTAAGTGTTGCATGACCTATAATCATTTTGCATGCTTTATTAAGTAAAGATTGGAAACTGTGTGAGATGATCACAGTTACATTTTTTTTTAAGTTTAATTGTTAGATGAGCTGGCTTCTTATGGAGTCACAAATGTGCACAATGAAGAAGTTATGGCAAAATGGTAAAGGGCTCAGGTATGTTACAGTGTGACATGAATTAGTAACATTCATTGGACATGCACTGCACTGTTGTAATGGCGCATACACATGGTATAGATGGCCATGCATTGAGTTTTTCAGTAATAGTTCTTTTACTCCACCAGGTTAAAATCATGCCACCAGCCCCATGGTACTTGCAGGTTTAAATTTCTCTATTCACAGATGATAGAAGTTAGAGTGGGATTAAAGGAACTTGTATTCTGCACCACATGTCACCATTTGTCAAGTCACATTTGTTAGCAGAAGTGGTTGCTGTTACAGAAAAGAGGCAAAAGGAGAGGTCATCCACTCAATTGAAATATACTCTTGAAATTAAGCTAAGGAGAATGGGAATGGCCAAATTGACTCATTTTTGAGTATAACATATACAAGTTTTATTTTCTTCCAAAAGTACACCTTTGTGTGAGGTATCTTGAAAAAAGCTTTACATGTTTCCCATAGGATTTACTTTTCACCTTACCACAGAGTGAGAATCAGACTGGAAACATGAAATTTGATACATTGAAGAGTTTTCTACTGTCGTAAGTAAATAAGCTATTGAAACATGCTGTTGTGATCTGTGTATGTACCTGGCACAAATCATATCCATTTGTCCACACATTAAAGAATACTCCTGGTACTCATCTGAGTGTGATGTATTTTCCTGTCCATGTAGCAAGTTGAGATCTCCATTTTCTGTTATGATTACTGAAAGAAGCAACACAGCTTTACTGAAGATGGACTATTGTGCCTGATTTTCATGTAATCTATTTGTTTTACTTGATTTTAGACAATGTTAACAGTTCACATTATTTCACTGTTATAAATTTTATAAGGGTTAGTTAGTTTAAGTAGAGCCCTTATTATATTTCTGTTTTATGTACACTGCCTCTCCCATTTTATATTATTTGGGGGTTTGTTTCAAGTATATATACACTTGGTCCCAGTATAGTGCAGAAGGCAACATTTTGTTAATTACTTGTCTGACCCCACATTTTCATTTAATTCCAGTAGTGCTCACGCTTGTAATATCAGTGGTAAGAGACGATTGCATAAGTGCCAACTTGATATTGTCAATTTTATATATATTATGTGTCCATACAATTTTCTTTGATGTGCCCATCATTTGAAGTTGCCGTATGTAATGTCAATTTTATAGTAGAGGTCCCATTCATTTCAGGGAAATACATATTTTAGACCTAAAAATTACCTAGCATTTATGATAAAAGTAACAGTAGTATGAGTATACAAAGTACATAGCATGTATATTATATGGAGTGTGAAAATTCACAATCAAAGGATTGAACATAACCCTACAGCATTTACATTTAATTATTGTTACAGTGTACGGAACATTGTTGAATATACATGTTTCATGAATGCCACTGGAACATTATTTGCATAGTGTGGAAAAAGATGAGAAGTGAAGCTATTTATTTCTGTCATCAGACGAGATTTTAAAATTGTCCTGCTTGAATTAGTCACCTTGCATTGTTAGTAATATTGATTTTTGGCCTAGTCAGAATGTAGTGTTATCATCCACACACGTGGATGAAAAGTCCTATTTTGAGATCTTTTACACATGTTCACCACATTTACATGCTTGGTTATATGTAATAATAGACTCTTTTCACTAATTTTCAATAATTGGTTTTGTATTTATGTCTGAGTTTTGAGTTCATCTGTTGCAGACAAATTTTTTTTTACCTTTGTATTTGAGTGAAAATTTGTGTCACAAGATGAATTGTTTATTTTGTCATAGATATTTTATTTTTTCATTATTTAGTTTAAAGGTTGACTTAATATGTTATTTTGATCATTATGTGAAGAAAGAATATTTTAAACCTTTAATTATGGTGAAGCCCACCAGTTTTGCAGTGCTGTAAACCTCCAGAAATAAACACTTTACTTAATTGGCCATAATCTTAATGTAGTTTTGTATTTATTCAGAAATTTACATATTTAGAACATCATCTTAATGTTGTAATTTGATGTGGCATTATAAAACCAGAATTTCCTCTTAAGCACAGTTTGATACCACATTTGTGGCAGCAGTACACTCCTATTTTCTTTCATTGCATAGTGAACATGCCTTATCATCTCTGTGGGATTATTGAGCCATTTATATAGTCAGAATTATATGAACAGAAGTCCATTTCAGTTACATGATAATGCTTTAGGTTCACAATAACTGTTGTCAAACATCATTAGTAAACTGCACAAAAAATCTCTTCACTAACAATATTAATGTGCCATTTGATGTGTTGTCAGAAGTTGGAAGGAATCACAGTCTTAACAAAGGTAAATTCAGAGCCCCCTAATGCATTCCATAATGTTTTGAAACAAATATTTCCATTTTTTAGATACGAGGGTGTATCCAAAACTTTCCAGAGAACATCGATGATGCTTACCTTTGCTGTTGATCATTGTTATTCGCTTCTGTTTACTTGCTATGATTGTAGTGTTTCTGCCAATGCTGGAAACACTGCTGGAACTTTGGAATCACATGTAGGATGGTTATTGATTGTCCATGAATTTCAGGGTCATCCTGGAAATGACATCCTCGTAACTGTGATTTCATTCTTGAAAACAAGAATAAAGCACAGAGAGCCAGATCAGGCAAGTACGGAGGGTGGGAGACCACAGCCATGTTTTTATTGGCAAAGAAATGCTTTTGCTTATGCTCATCTGTCAGCAGCCGTGGCACACACTTCATGGAGGTCTACCACAAGTTCAAGTCCTTCCTCCAAATTCACCTTACAACAGGCCTAACCTGGTAGTGATCTCAACAGTGGTACTTTATCAGTCTTCACTGACAATTTTGCTAACTTTCACACATTTTTATCTGTGTGACCCATAGAGTGATGACCTGACCTGAATGCTCATGGCCTTCAGCTGAGATTCCCTATGTCTTAATCAAGAGAACTTCTCAGAAGTCTGTTTTCTGCATGACATTTTCATTAAAAGCAATTTTGAGCATTTTGTGTGTTTATGTTGCAGTGTTCTGAGGTTGAAACAAAACCTAACACAAATTTTTTGTTCCTTCATTAGACAATCACAGATTGCACTCAACATTCACACCAAACACTTGGTGCGAAACAGTGCGGGGGTTATTGTCACAAAACTTACTAGACTGTCACAAAAGATAGTGATACTGTGCCCTGGGTGGCAGAAAGCTATACAACCAGCAATTCACAGTCCTAATGATGAGTTCTGAAACTTTTGGTTATGTTTTTGTATGTGTGCAGCACCCGCCACTATCTCTCAGCCAGTTCCTTCTGTCTTTAAAAGGGAACTAGATGCTCTCTGAAACATGCGACCATCACATCTGATCTGCATTGCTGCATCAAAAGTCCACACAAATAGCTTTGGTGCCTTTTGTGATTTTTTTAAAATCAACACTTTTCATACGTGCCCCTAAGTAATTATCCAAAGGCATCATACCTGGTGACCCCTGTGGCCAATCTTGCTGCTGTTTCTGGTGACTTTCAAACCATTATTTGAGAAATTCTTGTATATCTTCTAAAGAGCCCTGGCACATCGTAATGTTCAAATCACATAACCATATCTCTCAGTTGTTCAGGCAGGCAGTCATCCACCCATGTCAGTGTATCCCACCATACAGATTTTCATGAAATTTCATAGTTGGAACATTTAATGAAGTTTGTTGATACATTCAGATTTTGGATAAAGTTCAGCAGAAATGAGACACTTTACATGAAGACTCTGCATACATTGAAGATATCTCATCATGTTTGTTGTTTATGATGGCAACAGAATGTGGTCTGTGTGAGGTACAAAATGAGATCATGGTTGGTCTTTATACTGGAGGCAGGCTGTGTTATGTACTAGGTACACACTGAGGCCAAAGAAACTGTTGACAGTCTAGACATAACAATCAACCATGCCTATAACTCTCCCCACTTACAGTATTTTGGCATTTACAAGATAATCAGTTGCATGTCTGATGATAAGATATGGAGAAGTATTGTGGTTTGGAAAGGCGCATTTAAAGTAAAGTCCTCATATTGTCATTGTTTTTGTTGAAATTATTCATGAATTTAAAACTGAGGGACAAGAATGGAACACACACACCAAAAGTGTTATGCTTGGCCATTTCCTAACTTGTTTCTCTTATACATGTGTATAATTCATCAGTGAAATGCAGTTTCATGATTTAGATGGCTAAGTTTGTGAACGGATGGTTGTAGGATTCAATCTTCCCATTCCTTAAGATTTTATCACTGCTTGATATTGGAAACATAATACCTATAACAGCAGTAGTAATGATGACAGATAGTTGTTGCTGCTGTGTCTTGTAGTTCCACCACAACCACCAAAGTACATATTTTGACAATGTTAAATTCATCGGATGTAATCCCAAACTTCTGCACCATTTGTGTGTTTGCAGTCTGTCTTGTATCAGATTTCATGTTCCTAACTCGAGTGGATCATTATAATCACCCTAAACAATGTGTTAACAAATGTTGTAGTAGAAATGAAAGAATCATGCAAACTTCTGTTGGCTGAAAATGAGTGTGTTGTTGATCTGCCACATATGTTTGACATCTCCCACTAACTAAATGTTGTTAAGAGCACATGTTGTTTTGGAAGCTGACTTCTTCCATCATCATGTAGAATACAAATATTAAGAAACTTACTCTGTTTGAACTATGGGATGGAAGTAATCTTTGAACCTATTATTTTAGTACTCCTGAAGATAATAAAACATACCTAATCAGAGTTAATTGCTTTTAAATTTGCTCTTTGAGCCATATTTTAATATTTGCTGACAATATGTGTCTTTTAAATAAAACAAAATTTTGAACATACTATGAGCTGAATTTTCCAGTTACATAACCACATTCATTGTATTTGTGACTGGGACAGATTAGTCCTTGTCTCACGCTAAGGGAAGAGTACTAGGGTTGTTTGAGAACACAGTACTGTGACAAGAATACATGATGCTGCATGACTTGTGGATATTACTGCAGGATATGATTTCCTAGGTCTGTATGATCAAAGAAGTTAATATCCAAATGGGTCCTATTCCCAATGGTTATGGCGTTACATTGGTCTTTTAATTGTCATAAACACCATCCTATGATCCATGTTTTGCAAGTAACAGAATCGTCAACCAGCTGGAACAGGAACAGTCAGCAGAAACTGCAACTGGTGACTCATGCTGTTCGTAACTGAGTGGCAGGGTGAGTTGCAGCTGGCTGTGGGTTTTATGAAAACCTGCTTAAAACATAGGTCTTTGTAAACTGAAGGCAATTTCATGGAGTTAAGTTAAATGTATACTTTCAGTGTTTTTGGTATTATCCTTGTTTAGTTTATTGTGCCATTTATTTCAATAATCCTTACTGTCTCTCCTAAGTTTCAAGAGGACATAGCTCTGTAAATGTCCAAAATCGGACACGCGTTCGTGGGAACTTTTTGATTACAAAGACGTAGAATATCATCTTCTGCAGTAATGTCCATAAGTCATGATTCACTCTGTATTTGGATGTAGATGAAGTAATATGAGGTTGGAAAAAATGCAAGTTGTGGAGCTTCATGGTTAATAGTCCTCACCAGATAAGAGTTTTATTAGGATCATACTGAGGAGAATGGGATGGGCATACATAGGAAAGAAGAGCAATGCATACAAAATTATGGTTAAAAAAACTGAAGGAAAGAGACCACTTTTAAGATCTTGGCATTGATTGGAATGTAATATTTAAGGAGGTCCTAAAGAAATCTGATAGAAGGATGGAGGATGTGGATTGGATTTATCTGGTGCAGGTTAGAGACCATTGGACTCTGCTTCCTGGAGTTAACCACTTATTTATGGACAGTGTAACCAGGATTTTAGTTAGACTGGAAGTTGAAAAGTGCATTTATAATAATTTACAGCATGACAAGTTTCTGTATTTTATGAGGCCTAATGTTTATTGGTGCCTTAGTTTAAGTACTTGCTCATAAAATGTTGATACACAGAATTTTAATGATGCCTTTTTCTTCTTTTGGACTTTGTCCATCATCTTAATTTTAACGGGGTATGACTTTTGGAATCTGGCTCTTGCTTGCGTCTTCATACAAAATAGGAAGAAGCGCCTAATCTGGTGGACCACTTGGAAAGACTTCTGTCAGTCACTGGGCACCATACACAAGTAAACCTTTTGAGAAATAAAATGGGATCAGATCTTGTGTGTAGGTAATAACAGGAAAATAGCTGTTAAATGTTGTACTTTGTTAAAATTGAGATGATGGGCGAAGTCCAAAAGAAGAAGATTGTCAGCTGTAAAGAGTTTCAGTAGAGTCTTCCGTAGACAACATGAAAGATTTAATAATATGTGTAAAGGAAGGAGAGAATTTTGTAATTTGATACTATACTATGCCACGTGTTTCTTCCGTTTTGTTCATTCTGTCACCCCATTGCATCATATGATTGTGACTCGTATGGTGAACCTGAAGTCCTTGAATGTCTTACATGTGTTTGGTGTGTTGTGTGTTGTAGGCTTTAATATGTCTTTTATTTCAAGAGTTTGTTCCTTTTAGTAGACTATATATTTATTTTGTTGTGATGAATGGAAAATGAGGGGAAGGGGAGGAGGATGAGAATTGCAAGATAATTGCCTCAGATATGTATTACCTTTAAACCACTAATTCAAAAAAGAACAAAACGTAGTAGTTGTATAGACAAAGATTTTTAAGTTTCACTTCACATATTTAATTTCAGAAACTGATCAACAGTAAACACTGTCATATATTCTCCTAGATGATTAATATTGAATTATTAATGTTATTAGCAGAAGCCACTATGTGTACTGTGTGGGCAGATAAAGAATATGTGGTGGTTTGTTTAGTGACTAATTCACTTCCTCTTCTCTGCTTCTCCCTGCAGGTCTCAGTCGTTCCGTCATTCGAGCTCGGCTCACTCGAGTGTTGCGAATGTGGGAACCAGCTTATCGGCACACCCCTTGTTACCTCTTGGAGATAATGCTGTCGGTAGGTGTTCTTATGCAGCAGGCCTTTTTTTTATGTTGAGTTTTTAATTTTAATTTAATTTTTTCTCCTCTTGATTTTCATGAGATCCTCTCCATTTGCCACTTGATAGGTGTTTACTGGTGTTAACCACCCTATGCATTGCTGTTCATTCTGATGTTTTGTTGCTGGATGCATGTGCAGTTTCCTGTTAAATAATTTTGGTAACATAATTTGATTACATTGAATGGAAATTTTTAAACCATATTGTAAGCCAAGAAATTCAAGAATATATCTGACAGCACTTTGAACAATAGTTTCAACAATTTTTATGCCACATTTTTAAATTTTGTAAAAGTGGCTGTAAATCCATCACCTTGTGTATCTTAATTATAGGGTACATTGGAATGAGGTGTGGCAGTTGAATTGTGACATGGTGTATGTGACCACTCCATTTATTCCATTGAATATGTGATTTGACTGCTCTTCATATTAAAATAGAACAAAGTTTTGTAGCCATTGAAATTAGGGTTTGGTGACATAGCATTCAGTGTGTGTTATTGCCTTATTCATAGCCACTGTTCTCCAATACTTTCCCACATTCATGTTACTTTTTCTTGAAATTATGAAAAGTTTGAATATCTGAAAAGCATGTGCACTGAAACATCTAATAATTCTTCCACTTTTTGTTCAGGTAAGTGCACTGGTTCATGAATTCATTACCATCAAGATATTATATTTGTAATATATCATTATGTTCATAGTGAATGATTTGTATAGTTCGTGTTTCCTTTTATGTTTTAGTTTTCTGTCTCCCTCCCTCTCCCTCCCCCATGGTATTCTAACCCACATTCCCAGCAAACGATCATCCGCACACCCACGACTTAAGGTACACTGGAGCCAGAAACGACACAACACAACAGTCAGGACAGACTCCAGACAAAGAAGTAGAACTCAAAAACATTACTGTTTATGTCAGAGGCTACGCTGAAACTGATACGACTGGAACATTATCTCCTCCGACTGTCTGGCGCCAACAAAGCGAGTTTGTTTCGAACCGACAGTCTGGTCAGATACCTGCTGCAGTGCGCGTAGGATTTGAGACTGAGAACAAGAAGCCTTTGTGTAGCTGTTAAGTACGGACACGCATGTCAGATTTAATGTTGCCACACATGTCTGCGATGAATACCCAGACAAATGTTGGTTTGCTGTATGGTGTCGGTTCTGGCTCGAATGTAGCCGTAAGCCTATCCAGACCGCGCGGCCACTCGACCGGCTACAGACACTGTAGCAACTGAAAACAGTTTAGAAGCAAATTTCATTTTATGTTTTGACGTACCACCGCAACGTACGGAAACTTTCAGTCAAGACACGCAGGTGAAACTCTGTGTGCGGAAACCAGACTGCTCTGGAGATTATACAACATTGAATTAGATGGAAGGATAATCATGAATGAGTAGTATATAAGGATTTGTAGGGAGGCCGTCGAAGCTTAATCGGCCTGGAATTAGGAACGCCAGAGCAAATCTGCCATCTAAAGTAGCTATCCCATTACATGCCTGGAAAGGCGCTTAGGGGCTCCAGGAGGTTGAGGTTCCCAGAATTTCTGGACAATCGGCGCAAAGAGATGGTAAGACTGTCAGCTGTACGTACCGGCCGTGTTTATTACCAGGAGATATCCCCGGTACTCATTTCTGTTAGAGGCTGGGTCGACCCCAGAACCGTAATGCGGCTGGAAGGATTAAGACAATGACCCCATTTGGAATCGAACCTGCGTACCCTGATTCTGTCACAATAGCAAATAATCCTACTGAAGCAAGATCCTGGTTCCTCAGAACAAAAGTCTACAGCGTTATTATTACGTCATCCTGAGAAAAGATGGGTCCGCTATACGCGTAATTGGCTTCCATAGTTTCCTACCGACGTTACTGTGGAGACTGAAGGTAAGATTGTCTCAGTGCGCAATCCACCGTGAAGGCCCCTGGGACAATAGGTACAAAAGTTCACTTGCGATAGAACTCGGCACCAACCGAAGTGAAATGGTCCTGGGAATAACTGCTACAATGACAGATGGAGGAGCCGTTCCATCGTAAGTGGCACGTATGTAAAAGTTAGTTGAAATGATTTATTTAGTGATGTTAAATCAACTGCAAAGTTTATGTCGCGCTGACTGAGGGGAAGCAGTAATTAAGAATTGCCACAATGCGAAAAGGAAGCCGTCGCGGTATGCTTAAACAGGATAAACCGACTAAACTTCGCGAAAGACCGTATTTGGAGATACGTCAATCCAAATTCGCCACTGAATTAGGTGTGTGTGTCGCAGACAGTTGTAACAACCTGTACAACTGCATGCGATTTGTACTGCAAAATTCCGAATTTCCGAAAAAGGAAAATTAAGGTGTTTTCTCGCCGTTATTAATACCGTACGTGGATAAGAAGGAGAATAGAGAAAATGGAAATTACAAAGCGCCTGGGCGCAGTCTTGGCAAGGCGTACCTCGTCTCGCCCTGGCTTGTGGAGGACACCCTTACACAGATGTATATTAAGAATGCCGGTGGACGTGGCAGATACGCCTTCATAACGCAGGTAGTCCTTCCTATTCTGATGCATATTGTGTATCACCATCGCGTGAATTAGCACATCACTTGCTAATGCCATTTCATTTTGTAGCAGGGGAAAACTCAACTCCAGACAAAGATCGAGGTCCGCCATTATTTCGTAGTAGAACGATCTAGATTCGGATTCGGGATAGCGTAGTCGGTACAGCGAGTGGAAGGTCTGGGGTTGCCATCTCGGTATGGGCGAGAGGTTTCCGGCTTCTCCAGAATGTCCCATCCACATCTGGGAACAACACAGCTTCATGTTCAATGGGTAGCAGGTATTTTACCGTGGGTAGAGCGGTCTGGGTGTGAGGTTAACCAGTCACCTTCCTATAGAGCCAAGGTTAAAAGTGTGGAGCTGTAGGCTCCCCCTATATGCCTTCACAGCACTGGTAGGATTTAGTGCAGAAAAATTTGTCTTCCAGTTTGTTACCCAGATATATAAGGATGAAGATACACAGAACTACAGGGTCATCGAAAAAGATGGACGGGATTTGAAACCGCTATAACTTAAAAAGTACTAGACGGATTTACACCTTGAAACCTTCGAACAAGAAATTGTAAGTTGGGTTATTTTTATGCAAGACGGAGCTCCTCCCCATTTCAGTTGCTGACGTTTTAAATGAGAGATTCCCTGATGCCTGGATTGGAAGGGGTGGACCAATACCCTGGCCACCTCGAAGCCCAGATCTCTCTCCACTTGATTTTTTCCTGTGGGGGTACATTAAGAACA
>Ga0123352_10003035_pt1 | contig 23993 bp, 14 predicted proteins | sample TergutLab28metaG_FD_89700 | JGI IMG/M metagenome (GOLD analysis project Ga0123352, IMG submission 89700) | Labiotermes labralis P1 segment gut microbial communities from Petit-Saut dam, French Guiana - Lab288 P1 | ecosystem: Host-associated > Arthropoda: Insects > Digestive system > Gut ...
TTTATGAATCTCTTTATGTCTGAAAAATGTGTTCGTTATTTTTAATTCATTTACTGATGCAAATTCTTTTAGTTTGTGTCCATTACTGTTAGTAGTAATTTCACCATTTGTACCCAAAATTCCACCAATAGGAATATTTCCAACTCTTGCATTATAACCTCCGGCAACGACAATGTAATCTTTTTTACTTATTTTGTCTATCTGATCTTGGAGGGTTTCATAGAATTCTTCTGTTTGTTCTGTTTTCCCATCTTCGGGGGCATGGACAGCTAGTAATGTTAAATATCCCCTTTGCAATTTGTATCTTAATTGAAGAATTCTTTCATTTACAAACATGTAACTATGAATTCTCTTTTTAAATTTGGCTTTAATCATTATTGCTATACCTGCGGCTCCTCTTTTATTCGTTGGGACACCACTGTACAATAAAATATAGTCGTCCAACTCATGCGAACCCTTTAATTTCTTTTTTGTTTCTGGTATCTGAAATACAGAAGGAAACTACGTACATAAAATAGGCTAATAATCAGATGTGTTACATACAATGGGATCCAACGTAAGAATCACAATCTTTCCCAAGGAGTACAGTGGCCTAAGAGTGATGGTAATCACTCACCATCAAATCCCGGTGTTAAGAATGCTGTGCCTCCACTCCCAAGCACACCTTCATGGCGTGCAGCTGCCCTACGCATGGCGACAATTTTACGTTTACCATACTTAAAGACCAATGAAGACGGAAATATGCCAAAAATAATGTGTATGTAGAAGTAATAAATATGAATGTAGCATACATGCTCTAACGTCATTAAATATAGACAGACGACGACTTAACAGACTGACTGGTGTCATCATTCTAACATTAAAAAAATAATGTATAACAGACTTTAAAAAATTCTCTATCACACACACACACAGAGAAGATCAACTGAAAACCAAAACCAGACAAGAGGCAAGCTTAAACCTTCTGTGTCATATGACGTGTAACTTACTGCATGTTTCAACAGGTCACAGAGATGCTTGAAACCTTGCGAACAGATTATTAAATAATGTTCGTGGTTCTTAACTGTCGATACTGAGTGGCAGGTTTAGTGACAGCTGCATGATTCGCACACTGCTAGTCTTACCGTCATGGGTGCGGTTACATTACATAATATGAGTTCAAGCTAATCAGGTGTATGTAACAGACATGTGAAACACAGTGTAATGCATATATTTTTGTTCATGAGCATGCGGTACAGTTTCAAACAGAATTTTCAATGTGGAAACTTACATAAGGAAGAACCCTTAAGTGTGGGAAATTTAAAAGATATCAGTTCCTTCGAAATCACGAATGCTGGTGGAAGTATTTCTCTACACCTACTCTAACATGCGTACGTTATGTTTTACATACACATACACACACGCACATGTACATGCACGCATATGCGGAAATGTATTGTGTATATATGTATGCACATACAGACAGACACAGGACTATATGGAAGACAGAAACCTAACGGTTCATGAGTCGTTCAGACTTCATGGGAGGAGCATCCGACTCTTCCGCCCATTAGCAGGAAAGAAACTTGAAATATACGTTGCAGATTAATATCAGTTTTGAATGTGCATGTGTGTTTGTTTAATCTCAAGAACATACCGCTGTACTTTCAATAAACCACGACCAAAATATAATTATCACCCTGAAAGTAGCACTGAAATTAGAATAAATTAAAGTCGAAGCAATCTTCCACTTTGTGATCTCATGCCTCTATGCCGTTCTCCGGAACAAAGCGTCACTCTGAAGATACTTCATTACATGCGGTTCAGCATTTATGTATGACATAATCATATGCACTAAAAGGAAGCATTACGCTGGTGAATGATCTCTCTTACATTCTGAACTCATTTGCTTTTAATTATTACTGCATACATATAAATGTCTTTGCAATCCTGAAGTTTGAAAAACAATGTCTTCCGACAGGGTTCTTGCCTCTCTTCCAACACACAAGTCAATGTAACAATGGAACATAAACCTCGCAGTGTGAAGAAACTGTAATTTTGTGGTGGGCTATATGTATCTGACAGAAAAGATGTGCGCATCTTAGCTGACCAAGAACTCGAAATTTGATCAACCGGAATGAAAAATAAATGGGATAATAAGTTAACTGTTTGATCTGGAAAACTTAGTTCCGTATTCATGATGCAGAGATGACTGGTAAAATAACTTAAGACTACTGTCAAATTGGTGATACTGAATAGAGAAAAATCTTCAAGCTCTAACAAAACATCAGTGCCTCCCTACTCACCCGATGGGCCATGTGCCCTGTTGCCTTCCTCTGTCGTCGGGTCTGTGTTGTCTGCATGTGGCATTGTTAAATCAGGCAGGTGCCACGGCTGCTGCTGCTGCCGCCTTCCCCCTATGTCCGACAAAGTTTCCTCCCCTTCCACCCCCACCACCACTCCCGTGACCATGCCACCAGAAGCCAAAGGTTGCTTCGCCACAGAAGGTGCCCCTGTTGACGCCCCCAACATCTGCTGCTGAAGAAGCGGTGCACTGGACATCAAGTCCCACTGCCGAAGTTTCTCTCTGTCGATTTCAAATGATGGTGGCGGCTGAGGAGGAGGCTGAGGAGGAAGGCTGGAAACCCCTAAAAAATGCTGCTGTTGTTGGGATTGGTTTTGCTGTTGTGAGGATGTAGAGTTATTGTGATATTTCCTGAAAGTCTCTTGGTCCTCATCCCAGATATATCCCTCCAGGTATGTTTGGCCCCGCCTGGTTCTCTCAAGACTCTCAGAGTACCGAGACAAACGCTCGTAGTGCACGCCATCGTCCCGCTCTGCTTCGGGTGCCACGTCATCTGATATGCGGCACTGACTCTGCTGTGGGCGTCTCCGGGTTCGGCGCCGACCTTCCCTGTAGTCCTCTTCGTATTCCCTCTGCCTCGAGGCGTCTAACCTGCGATGGCTACTTCGCACAAAGCTGTCATTCACATAGGTCACCTCTCGACTTATCTTCTGCCGCACACACCCACCGCCTGACAATAGTTCTGTGCTTCGCCCACTCTGTTCAATTGTAGAAGCAGTTGTAGCGGCACTAGAAGTGCTGAGCCTGCTGCTGCTCCGTACTGCACGAGCACCATCCAGGTTGTCAAGGGATCGGGTATGCCTCAAACTAACTCTTCTCAGACTTTCCCTCCAGAGCGCATCTTCCTCCCACAGGTCATCACCTTCACATGGGCCCAAAACAACCTCTTGCTGTGTAGATGGAGAAGACCTGTTTCGCATGCCCTCTTGATGCACATGATTGTACTGTGTAGGAGCACATCCGGCGATTGCAGTCCTATCGTGATGTGTGTGTGTAATGTTGCTGGCCACACCATGAGGGACATTAGTGAGGGACACGGTCAATCCAGAGGATTGGAACATACTATTGATCCGTGCATTCCTCGAAGTAGACTGAGGCTCGCTGTAAGCCTGAAGAACATTCGTATCATCGATGAGGCCTTCCAAGGACCTGCTTCTTCTCTGTGGCTGACGGGAATAATTCCTGCCTGATTCGTCACACACGGGGGGCAATGACTTGTCACGCAGTCCATGTGGGTACAAATTGACTGTGTTTCTCATCTCATGATAATCCAGTATCTGGGAACGAGACCTGTGCTCACGTGAGTCACAACTGTCTCGCAGAGAGATGGCTTTTCGGCGTTGGATGGTGTCAGCTTCATACAAGTTTCTCTCATCCACCTGTCCTCGTTTATTTGCTGAGCCAAGAAAACGAACTGTTGTCGATCTCAGTTCTTCTGCCAGAAGGCGACTCTCGTCTTTGTTAGACAGAACATTTTGCGGAGGGAACGACAAAGCGATGAATGCTGGAGACTTGTGTAACGCGTTCACTTTGCGTCCAATGTCATTTCTTTTCACAAATGAGGTCTCTGTTACATTTTCACGCTGGTTGTTTAGAGGTTGTACACGAGACGCTGAAGAAGTTAGTACACGATTTACCGTCGCTGCATGATTGGACACAAAGCTTTGATATCCGCACATGCTGTTGACATTTCTTTCAGAAGCACAGCTAGCAAACACATCTTCGTCTCCTTTCAAAAGATCCGAGTAGTAGTATGGGGCATGCTGCGCATCCAGCCCACGCACATCAACAGCTGAACCGGCACTATCACCGCGTTTCATGGCCCCGTCAAAAGGGCCTTTGATATCCGATGATTCAATTTCATGATTATCAGCATGCTGTAGAGGAGGTGGCGGCAGGATCATCTGCAAATTCTCGTATTGTATCTCCTCACTTCTCAGTGGTGATCGTTCGCAATGGCGTGAAGACAGACCAACGCCGTCCCCTTCTGCGAAGTAACTTACATCTGGAGGTCGAACGGACTCCTTAACATCCGGTCCTCTTTCTGGAAAACAGCGATTATGATTACTTGTAACAACAGTTATGTCAGGAGTTTCGAATTTCTTGGCACTTCCAAGGGAGGGTTCGATTTTTTGGTGTGTGTATTCAAAATTTCCATTCATTCCGTGCATCTCCTTTCCGCAGGTTCCGCAACAATCGTGGTCCACTTCCTTCAAACATGTATCTATCTCAAAGGAGTCTTTTCCTTGTAGATCTTCAAGATACTGATCGAGATCAATGCTCACACCGTTATCCAAATCCACGGCAAGACCATTTCTGCTTCCCAAAGATTCCACATCACTCCCACCTGTCCGGAGTTCAACGTAGGGAGTCAGAAGGTAGCCCGATACACCAACCACTCCAAGAATGTCATCGGAAACGGGGCGCCTCTTAAGCAACCGCTCTAAATTTTTTGAGTCTTTTTCATTTCTTAGGTCTACTGATTCGCTACCGGAACTATTAATTTCCCCTGTACTGTATACTGGTGATGGAAGAAGGGGTGTGCTCAAACAACCTACGTGACGGTCTGAAGTTTTAAACTTTGTATGTCCGGGCGCTTTTTCCCAAAATCTTGATTCATTCTTTTCGTTGGATTCAGTCTCGCTACCAACTCTTGATGGCATCTGGGATTGTTTATTTATGTCGAGAGACGTTTCTGTGAGTTCCAGAGAGTTGTCAAAGTCGTCCAGGGGAGGTGGGCTTGTTGGAATAGGAGGCGGAGACACGAGATCGCTGTCTGATGAATCGTGTTGGTCCACTGCCGTAGTACACACACCGCCCAGAACTATAACCGCTCTGTCGCTCATGCTACTGGCTCCGAGGTAATATGACGCAGGACGAAATGTGTCCGACAAGCTAAATCGAGGATGGCGTGGAGCGTCAAGGGAATCTAAGTCTTTGGAAGCTTCGTCATCAGCGTCAGAACTATCACGGTCGGATTTAGAAAGGATTTTCCGTTGCTGCTTCTGCTGGCCTGAAGCTGAATTCAAGATGTCAGGAAGACTAGTCCGTGGAGGTGCTATTGGCAGGGGTTCAACACCATCCTCCTCTCCTGATTTAGACTTTTCAAAAATACTGTGCGAAGTAGTGCTGCTAAAAATCTCTCTCTTCTCGCACCCATCATCTTGTAAAGTGTCTGGAATGTCAGGTTTGTCCCCGGTTTTTAATGCCTCCATCAAAGGACTCACTTCCATGTAAACAGGTTCATACGGTGTTGAAGCTTTACATAAGAATCCGTAATGAGTGGTGACACCGCTGTTTTCTTTGCCGGTAGAACCTATTTCACAATAACGCGGACTCTCAGGAGTAGCATAAGTTGGCGCTGAATCGCTAAGGTTGATTCTCTTGGGATCAAACTTTGACAAAAACGATGGGCTAGGCTCGGAAGCTAGTAATGAGCGAATGAGTCCATCATCTGCCATCTCAACATACGAGCTTTCTTCGCAACCTCTGTCCCCAAATATGTTCTCCATTATTACGGTATGTGATGCCGAGGGGCTTCGAGTATTGCAAAACGCGTCGGGTGGTGCCAATACTGCTTTTTTTGAAGGCGTCATTGGCATGTAATGTTCTTCCACACTTGCCATGGTATTACAATTTCCTTCTGATTGTTCACATTTGGTTGTCTCTCCAGGGTGCTCTTCTGCTTTACACTGCTGAGAACTGGCAGGCGTACTGCAGACTGACTCAGAATCTTCGTGGGTTTCAACAGATTCTGCCATGCTCAGACGAAGATAGCCTGGGGTTACTATAACTTCCAGGTCGTCACTGGCTATGGGATCGGTAGCAGCGGAGTTTGACTTTGAGGTTTTCCTTTTCCGATGCCTACGATCCCCGTACAAAATATCTATATTCCTTCCGATATCTCGACCGGAAAAGAAGAACCTTTCTCTTAGTCCAAGAGCTGCAGCGACCTCTTCATCCTTGTCTTCCTCATCTTCATCCCTACAGACAGCAGCAGGTCTGGTCTCGTCTGGTTGACGTTCTACAGCTACTTCTCCTGACTGTTTCATGCCTTCAGAGTGGCCTTCAATATCACTTGATGTGTCGTACAGTAACGTTTCCGTGTCGCTGAAGACACACCTCTTTCCTGGGCCACCCTCAGAGCTTCGCTCTTCCTCAGCTGCTTGGCGTTCTTTCACCATCTGTGATTTTCTTTCAAAATCTGCCAGCAGGTCTCGTACAGACTTCGTGTTGTTCTCGGATTCACTCGTGTTTTTCGGTACTGTATGGTGTGTTTCAGTGGAATTTCGGTTGTAGGAAGGCAAGGCATCACCAAAAACAAAATTACTTAAATCAGTATTCCTGTGTCCTTGTAATTCGTCTGCTGGGGGATGTTGATTGTCTATGTTTCTGAGGCTTGACACATGAGCCTCAATGGGGTGGTACATTGGACGAGACAACTTGAGGGGTTCTTGCATCTCTAAGGATTCCCTCGTTAATAATGACTCGTCACCTTCCTGTCCAGTTTCAAACGCTTTAACGCGACTCTGAACAATGTTTTTAGGTGGTGATTCGATAGTGTGTATAAAGTCCTCTCGCTCCTCCCCCTTCAGTTTGTTCCCGCCAGGACAATGAAATGACTTCATCAGTTGTGACCTGCTGAGTTTCAGATGCCAATCTTCCTTATTTTTGGCTGGGTCCCTAACCTTTGAGGAATCCCAGTGTACTTCATGAACAGGGTACACTAGCTCTGAACTCTTTCTTGGGTTTAAATTTAAGTTCTGGACTCCCAAAAGTTCTGTGAATCCAGGGACAACCCTGCTAGCTTGCAACGTGTCATAACCAGAATCAGAGTGTTTCTCATTAGAACATCTGTCATCCTGCAGGCTAGTACTGTCACCTGAAGACTTGAGATTACTGCTGCTGTATCGTCCATATGTGTCACTACACCTCGCAGTTTTCTGTAATAACTGTCCGTCCATGTGGAAAGTCTCCCCTTGCTGTGGTGATAACTCTGCATGTTTCTTTTCATTAATTTTCCCATCAGCCATGTCAGCCAACCTGTTTTCTGGAATTCTCAGCTGTTCCAACAAGTAAGCTCCCTTATGGTTCTTTGATCTTAGTGGAGGGGAACATCCTCCACAATTGCCTTCCCCATATTCTGCATCTGGAGGTATTTCCTGTTTGTTGTTAGGTGATGGGCCTGTACTGATTCTAGACTCAGATGTGTCTGTTTTGCTATCGCCTGATATAAGGTGGTGATGGTTTGATTTTGCACTCAATGGGACAGTTACATTCTCATAGTTACTAGGGTACTGCATGTCTGTACAGGTGAGCGGAGGAACGGAAGAGTGGTGGTGGTGGTGTTGGTGGTGGTGTTGGTGGCGGCGACTTGGCTTGCCCTCCACGCTACCATGGCGTGACCTTCCTGCCTGTGAGGGACGTCGAACACGCTTTCTTGCCTTGCGTACATCACTCGGCTCTGAACCAATCCCAGAAGAGAATAGAAAAGCTTCACTATCCTCTCATGAACAATTAGAATAAAAGACCTTGCAATTTTGGTACATACTGTCACTACTAGGAAAGAAACTTAGAATATGTATCCTTTATTGTATAGAAGTTAGCTACGACAATTACATTCAGAAAATGTTTGCAAAGGGAATTTGAATCACATAGAAGGAAAGCGTTTAGCCTAGGTTAGTAAAATTAAGATTTCCTTCAGTCATGCAGTTACAAAAGTTTAGGTTCAGAGCAAAACTAATGATAACGGTTCTAATTTTATCGCAACAAAAAGAAATCCATTTCCCATGCCACTGTTAAAAAACCAGAGTAGGGAGGGAAAATCGAGTGTTAGTTTTAAACAAAAATTCAAGCAGGCAGGAAGGTTGCCGTAGACTTTACTTCAGTCTTGATTTTACTTATGCGAAGCCTTTTCACTCTGGACAGATTTATATAACGTCCCTCATTTGAGGGGGTTAAAAGCAGGCAATTTTTACTGTATTCACCAAACAATGCCACATGCAGATGGAGCTGAGAAAAAATTAATGAACATAGACTGAAAAGCCACACACCTGGGAAGAAATGTTATGAAATGCATACCATACATAACTTACTTCTATTTAAATGACACTTCCTGTTAATCACATGCCTGCAGCTGGATTGAAACAAATAATATTTAAAGGACAGTGTATTTTCTTCACTGTAGGTCAGTGTGGTTTCCAACCAGTGAAGCACATTTTTATACATTCTGAGAAAAGTATAAGGCACACTGGAAGTTTTTAAGCATAGCAGACACTTGAACTAACAGGAATGCCACAACCAAAGCTCACTGAACACAATATTGTCTGGTGGGTGTGTTTCTACAGGCAATGCCATTGGTGTGGAGCTGGGAAGACAAGATTATTCAGTTTGGACCACAACAAAGTAAAAACTAAACATACCAAATTGTTTGTGTGACAACTGTGAGTATTAATCTCCTACGTATTTCGGAAGGTAGTAACTGTCTCCATGAAATAAGAGTGTTCCTCAGGTATTTAGAAGTTGTCCAGCTTTAAAACAGCCAGCCACTTGTGCCTATCTTGGGCTACATGCACCCATTTCATACCATTTCAAGCTGTTTCATTTTTGTATCAACTTCTCATCCATACTGCAATCTTCCAAGTGGTCTCCTTCCTTCACGTTTATCTAACAAAACCCTGTATGAATCTCTTCCTCCTTGTATGTGCCACATGCACGACTTGATTTGAGCACCCAAATAATATATAAAAAAATAAACAGCTCCTCACTATGTAATTTTATCCAGCCTCCTGTCACAACCTCCCAATTAGGTCTAAATATCATCCTCAGAAACCTACCCTCCAAACATCCTCAGCCTGTGTTTCTCCTGTAACATGAAAGGCCAACTTACACACCCAAATAAAACAAACAGATACAAATAGATACAGTCTGAGTTCTGTATGTTTTAATCTTTATGCTTTTAAATACCAAATATTAAAAAAATAAATACTGTAAATTGCACGTTCCATGTTCATACAAAATTCACAAACCTGCTACACCTAACCCATGAACTGCCTGAGGGTTCATGCGCCCCAGGTTAATGGTAGTATCTTATTAATTATCACAAATATGCACTCTGGAAGGAGTTCCTAAAAGAACTCAAAAAGCCTACTCCCCTACTGCACAGACTTATGAGAATGATAATTGTTATTTTATCGTACTTTAAAAAGAACATACTACTTAATGAAGTACACATTACATTTATGCCATATGTCATATATAACTTCCATTATATGCATTTCTGCTGCGTGTCATTCTACTGATTAACAAACCATAAACCACTTTTATAGGTACAAATCTTATGATATGTATAAAGTCAAAATTTTACATCCCAAAATCCAATGTGATAGGCCATCCAAGTTCTCATCACCAAGAGCAGACAAAAATCTTAAGCTGTCCACTGCATTGCTGACTGACATACACAACTTTCCTCCTGCAGTGCTTTCCTCCCCCTGGGAGGTTGACTAAACACACGCAAACACACAGCAGTGTTCTCAAGCTCAATCAGCAATCCCTCATTGGTCCAACCCTACAAAAGCATTATCTCAAAAAACATTCCACCTTAATGCAAGACATTATGTCATCTCAGGACATTAACATATGGGTTGCAGGTCTCATTGCCTCACAAGTGTATATCCATTACATTATTATTACTAACTGCAGGAAATTAAAATGTACACTGATGTGGCCCCCAATGGCATTACACTCACACCTTCTTCAAACTAGTCAGCTGATGCAGAAGTTGAAATAAGGATGGACACACCTGTTCAAATGCACTTACAGAACAAAGTGATCTTGTGAGCCTACATTATTTCTTATTCTGAGGCCAGCTCATAAGCTAAAAATTAACATCTCAAATACTTTTTCTTGTTACAAAGGAAATGCCTGCAAAATTCCTTATATCTTATACTTATTTACATTACTGTCTTGAGAGGTTTGTGAACATCTGGGTTCAGGATTTTGACCTATCAAGTTTACCCATTTTAAGACCATTCTTTTAGCATTTCATTGAATTTTATGATCAATCAGAATGAGTCCATGCAGCCGGAAAGTCAGCTTTCTCCTCCGCCCTGCTGTTGCATTGATCACTTGCAGTTCAGTTAAGCTCTCTCTTTCATTACGTGTGTCAATTTATGTCAGTCTTTACGAAATGGGACTCTCAATCTCTCATTTAAGGGATCTGATACTGCAACAAAATTTCTGCACACAGTATTAATATATTTTTATTACTAGCATTTCAGAAGTTTGTGGAACCATACAGGTGTTACAAAATAAAAATGGAGTCTGATGTTCATGATTCCAACACTCAAGATTGCTTTATCAGAGCCAAACCATCACTAAAATTGAGATACAACTGTACTAGTTACCCACTCTTGGTTAATTTAGGACTGCTTTCTATTGCACACACTATATATTACTTAAACAGAGGATTAAGAAATCTAATAACAGGCTAGAAAACATATAGAAGGAAGGGTTGTCATGGTATTATCCAGGCATTCACCTGATATGAACTAGGAAAACCACGAATATGTTAGGATAGCCCACCTTCATACCAGAATTTGAACCCGCAAACTTCTGAATATGGAGCAGGAATAATCTAAAGTGTACTTTTATTTTCATCCTTACAGTTTAATATAATTTTCATCAGTGTGGCTATAGGATGTGCTCAGTACATAAACAGTACATTACAATTCTGTTTATTACATAAACACGTATCTTCCACGGAACAAGATACAAGTACAATGCACTAGTCCTCAGTTTCTCCATACAATCAGCAGAACAATTTAGAGATTTGTGCATGCGGTACACAAGATGCGCACGTCCAGCTGAGAAGGTATTACGGACCAGTGTGAGCACAAACTGGTATACCTCACTTATCACCTCATCAGACCATATATTTGTTTTCCTTCAAGTGTCCTGTGGTCCAGCAGGACAATATCCCCAAAAGCCAGAAACCACATACATGTGTTCTCCAGACTGTGAGCAACATCTTTACCATCCTCCATACACAACAGATCTTTCATCTAACAATATCCATTTCTGGGGATCTAACAAAGCACCACTTCAAAAGAAAACACGGTTTTATGATGAGATGAAAGGTGAGGTACACTGATAATTATAAATGCTGAGCACTTCAATAATCTCTATGGGATGTTCTATGAAAAATATCTCATCTGGTCTTGTAATTATGTCCAGAAGCAGACAGTGTGCCTATTATTTGTTGTTACGGTGGACACGTATGTTGAAGTAACAAATGCAATACAGGTTTTCAGACTTTAACGGCAGGTACTATTCAAATAATAGTGCCCTGGGTTTCAACACCTTGCAGCTTCATACCCTGATGACATCCCCCCAAAACACTGTCAGTCTACCAAACTGTGTGGTGTCAAGGCCAAGATGACTAACACCAATAGCATAAATGACATCCCCAGATAGTACTACACATTTTCATGAATTCCACTTAAACCAGTAAATGAAATTATTTAGGCATCATTTATTCAGAACAAATACTTTGAGGTCACACAACCTCAGACACAGCTCCTAATGCACGATGGTGACCTAAAATGGGGCAAAAATGTCGCACCTAATCAGTCTGGTGTCCACTTGGACACACTGAATTAAATGAAACCACTTGTAACTTAATGATACCTTGTAGCAACTACGTACCAAAAATAACATACAGTAACAACTAAGTTTGCATTCTCAAACTAACATCAGACCATGAGTCAGCTCTAAAGCCATTTACAGTTAACACCCTGGTATGTCCCCTTAAATGAGAGACAGCAAAAGCTACCATAACAATATCAAATCCTTCCTCCATCTTTAGGGCAGGTTTTGTATAATATGTAAGAATTCTGTTACAATGAATTCAAAATTATATAAATTTTACTAATTTGGACTACATAATAACAACAATTAGTGACTACGCTGTTGGCTGGACACCCTAATAATCATGCTGTAACTCCCAGCAATGGCAGAACACTTGTCTTATCCATACTGCCTGGACTGCCTCTTGGAACCACCAAGCTTCATACTCGATGGATACTAGAGGCTCTTCCTGGGGAGCGAGGTGTCAGGGCAGGTATTAGACAACTCATGAACATTAAGAATGAGGGGAACTATATCTCCATTACACAACATGCCTTCATGGCATACTCAAAGACTATTTGGTTTGTTTGTGTGCGCACTCATGCACACACACATAAGCACATTGCAGGCCTGGCAGAATGGAAAATACTTGAACTTAGGAACCTGTGTCATCTGCACCAAGAATTGGAAACCTCCCTTTACATTGTGAATATCACACCAACACATTCATTTTTGCACAGATCACTTGATTCTTACACTGCAGTCCTGACAGCAGAAAAAAAGATAAATTTGTTACACTGGACATTTCCTAGCATTGTTAGCTACTTCTAATTAGCTACTTATATATTTCTCAAAATGGAAATGGGCAAATTTTGAAAGAATGTATTACTTCAAGTATAATCACGATACAAGATACAGAGAGCAGAAGAAAATTAAGAAATAAACAACATAAATGAAGAAAAGCTACAGACTTGGAGAATGCCACCATGCAAGACACCACAAATTTCAGTAACAGGTGAACAAGTTCTGCATAACAGCAACTTAAAAGGCTATGATTATTATTACTGTCAAAGTGACAAAAACAATCTGCTGACAAAACATATTACCAGATTTCAAAATAATCATGTAACATCTTCACTGAAAAATCGCAATGTAGAGTTTGTGAAAGGAGAAGCATTTAACCTCTGACAAAAATGTTGCTCCATCTTGAACTCTTGTTCTCTTCATTTCCAAGGCTGTATAAAAATCTTCAGACATTCAGAAAATGTTCTGCTTCAAATACCATATTAGCCATAAATTAAAGTAACGGTAAATTTATTTCTAAGCCAAAGCAAAGGGATAAACACAATAGATGATCACATGATGTACAATGTCCATGTCATTGGACAGCTGCAAGGTCTGGTTCAGCAAAATGAGACTTTATCACAGAAGTGCTGCTGAACATCTACACCTTGTGGGTTGTTACACCATGTTGACTGGTAAAAAGTTACAGACATTTGGAAAACACTACAGGACTTTAAAACATCTATAACTATTTACAAGTTGACACAACATAACATTCCAGAAGACATGAATCTTCAAAGTAAGACTTCACAGAGAATATTTTCAGATGTTGAGAACAGTGATGCACATATGTCATCTTCTGGTTAACACACCTGCTTCAGAAGCGTGCACAAACAAAGTCGTTTTTAAGGAATAAGCCAGGACATCTCACTCATTGAATCAACTAGTTGCAAAATGGATGGCTTGTATTTAATTCCCTCCAGGAGCATAGGTCCACCCAGTCTACCACAAGACAAGTTCCAGGGATAAAACAGTTTGTATAAAAAACTGACACCACCTGATAACCAAGCTCTAGAAACCTTGAAACTTCTCTCCATTCACAAATTAACCTTCAAAACATGGTACTTCACATCTTTACCTCAGCACAATTCCAGGCTGTGTAAACACATGGAACACATCAGTATTCTTCAAAATCTTTAAAAACAGTGCACTACTCAAACTGCAGATTTTCATGCCAGTGACTATGATGTTCACTATCTTCAGAGATGTGATACCATGCAGTCTGGTAGCTAATCACTCTTGTAGAGCCTGGAGAGAGAGCAGCAGGTTTCTCCACAACAATGGTTACTAGCAACCAGACAGCATGCAATCACAACCTACAAAACCATAATCTCTGTGACTTAAAATTTTATCATGTTTTATGAACTTCCATTACCTCTTTTTCATTTTAATCTGAAAAACACATGAAATTAAACCCTGTCCATCCCATCTACACAAATGGCAATGCCTTCAGAATTAGCACTAAATCTGTTCAGACCATGTCCAGTTATGCTACGAGTCCAAGTATTTACCTATTCCATTTAATTTTCTCTAAACTTACCTTCATCATCAGATGAATAGCTGTTGTAGCGGGTAAGGGACGTAGAAGACCGACGGCCATCCTGACTTCTACTCCTAAGCACAGATCGACCTGGCACTGTCCCTGTATCCTCCAGATGTGACCTGTACTTTGAACCACCACGTATGTCTTGATTATTTATCAGATCCCTGTTATGCACCTCTTGAGTAGCTAGTTCTCGCAGTACCTGTTGCTTGTAATATTTGGCTAGTTCATTCTGTGCAATCCCTCGAGTTGATGAACCTGAAGGTTTACGGGTTAATGGAGACTGCAACATCCGTTGTTTCCACTCAAGGAGGCGCTTCATAGACTCTTCCCGCTACAGATAACCAACAAATAACTGTTAAAATTTCTCACTTCAGCTTACTACAGGCAGGTAATTGTGATATGATTGATGCAGATCTGGTCAAATAATGGTAATAATTATGACATTTCAGGTTATAAAAATATGTGAATTTGTGGCTGGTTTCATATTTAGTTCATTACATGCAAAAACATCTCAAGGTCTTACAAATATGGGTTCTTCCCAAAACTGATACTTGTTGGTGGTCTGTGCTGACAGAATATTTTCTCAGCATCGACAATAAATTGACATGGGCATGAAAGCACCCACTGACAAATATTTCATTTCATTATGAAACAAAGTGAAGACTCACTGCATACCCAAAATGATGCTTTTTACATTCCTGGCAATAAAATGTCTCATGATGAAACAGATTTACGATACAAGACTGAGAACTGAAAGATGCACATTTGAAGTGCTAATATTTCATATCATGACAGCTGTTATTAGGTCACAAATACAACTATAGCCATGACAGCCACCTATGGATTCCATTCCTTAACCTACGTTTCTTCTTGTATGATATGGAATCTTGTCTGTAACACATAACCCCTCAAGCTAACTCTTGGAAATTGCCAAAAAATATCATGTTACCAGTAGCAACCACGTCTGTAAACTTCAAAATCTCCACATCAACAATGACAACCAAGCACTCATGAAGATTTATTAAGTTTGAATGACATAATGACTTTGGAAATTTCTCTAATTTTTATTACAGCAAATTTGCTGAAGAAGGTAAAACAATAACATAGCTGCCAATGATCTACACATTTAGCATTATTTATGGTGGCATTTAATGAACTAGAGGTGCCAAGCATATTGAATTGACGTACAAAACAGATCATAAAACACCCTGTCTATGAATTCACTTTGAATATTGTCTGAATTTCATTACTTATACATTGTGGTTGTGAAACTTGAAAACAGCTTCTTATCAGTACAATACACATGGGCTTTGCACTAGCATAATCACACACAGAACAGTATTACTAAAACTACAGCTGTGAATTCACAATTCTTGCTGTGCTATAATTCATTCACAGACGTGTTTGTATCCTTAATTTAGAAATCGCAAACAAACTTCTACATGAAACTGTAAAGATATTTGGTAAAGCCAACTTCTTCTTCGTTTCGACTTTGTCCACCATTTTGACTTCTAACGGAGTAAGACATTTCAGAAGGCAACTCTGTTTCCATCTTCAGGTGAAATTGGAAGCAGCAGCTAATCTGGTGTACACCTTTTAAGGAGCTACTCTCAGGGACTGAGCACCACAGTCAAACTTGTTGATATATAAACTCTTGACATATACTGGTTCCATACCAGATGTTTAATCCAACTCTATAGGGTTCTGACAAAGATACATGACTTAGTAAACAAATCTTCTTCTTACTCTTTCAGACTTTGACCATCATTGTGATTTGTAACAGATATGACTGTGGTACCAAGTGACTCTTTCTAAAGAGTCTGCAGGATCAGGTGCTTCTTCTCATTACACAACCAAAATATCATATTCCATCAAAAATTAAGACAATGTACAAAGTCAAAAAGTAGAAGCAGACTGTTTTAATGAGCTGTATACAACCATCAGAAAGCTACAGGGTTGCACTGATATTTAATTCATGCAGTTCAATTATGTTGTTGGGGATTTCAATTTTTGGTTTCAAACACACACTAACAGTAAGTTACTGAACATGAAATAAATAACATCACACACAATGTCACACTCACGTAATTCAAACAGAAAACTTAATTCAAATTGGCTGATAAAATGAAGGTTTCATTTTCATTGTGACAAGCAGCATGTGGGTACAGTAGCCTACAGATATTAAATGTGGAATCTGTGACAGACTTGAGTCATTTCTGTAACAGCAAATAGAATTTAGCTCTTTGTGAAAATAAAAAAGTTGCTCTCCTTAACACCAAAATAATTCAAAATGGAATGCTTAAATTTACCTGTTGTATTTTCTTCTCTCCATCATTAACATCTGAGGTACACTTCTGTTGTTGGTCCACAAATCGAGAATCAATCTCATCATTCTGGTACCGCTGTCGAGGTAACCTTGCACTCGCTGATCTGGTAAACTGTCCATCTGAACAAGGGTCCCTGTATTCACTCCATCTTCTCTGTTGCTGCTGTTGATAGTGTTGTCTTGAAGGTGACTGTAATGTCATCGCATCACTTTGTATTAATTCTGTATTTTTTGGATGCCTTAGAACAACACCTGCACAATCACTATTAACACTTCCCCCTGAGCTAACACCCCCCACTTGAACACCACTTTTCATTCCACCATCCACACTTATCAAACCTGTTGGAGTACTTAAATGTATAGAAGGAGTCGTTGCTCTTGAAGAAGATGAGTGACTTACTGGGAATGCTGCTGGAATCTGATGAAAGTAGGAAGCAGACTGGCGCATCTTTTGAGCATAACGTTCTTCAGACCAGTAATAGTTATCAGCAAGAGAGGGATCTGGAGGGGGCATCATGTCCAGGCTTGACTTAGGTCGTGGTATGTGAGCTACTCTATTTGCATGCTGCTCCTGATATATCTTGTCACCACCACCACCACCACCACCACCACCACCACCACCAACACAACCAGCATGCTGCAAGGGGTCCCTACATCCATCAACTTCTTGTCCAGGATAATAAGGAGGATGGGGCAGATAGTGTTTATTGTGCTTTTTGGCATCATAATCTAGGAAGTCAGCACTGTGAGGCCGTGGTGGGTAGCGGTTTGGCCGCACTTCTCTACGTCTTGCTGGCTGAACACTTTGGTTGTGATGATGTGGAGGAAGAGGAGGAGGAAGTGGCTGTTGCTGCATTGGTGCAGAGTACATGTTTTGAGTCTGCATATCTGGCTGCTTAGAAGGCACAGATGAGGCATATCTGTGAGCTGCATAGTTCTGCTGATGATGACCAGAATGTCCATACTGACCTCCACCCTGTGGTAAAGGATGACTATCCCTATGTCCCCTTTCTGAATAGTACTGCTTGTGGGGCAGTGACATTACAGGTCCTGCTCCCTTAATATACCCAACCTGATTTGATGATCGCTTATAAACCTCTCCATAGCTCCCATCACTACCACTATGTCTCATGGTGTCCGACGCATTGTACACATCCTCATAATCCACACCCTTTGAACCAACTGCATTTCTTGTTACCATAGGTCCAGCAGTAGTAGAATTTGAGCGGCCATAAGTGTCAGGAGTCCTTCTTTCCACACTGGTCACTACTTGAGCATGAATACCTGAACCCTGGTTCACCTGCTGTGCAGGCTGTTGCATTCTCTGCAGCTGCTCTTGCTGAAGAGACTGTGAGGAATGTACCGGAGTCTGTCCAACTGCCTGGTGGTAATGGTACCGAATGTCCATACTATCACTTCTAACTGGCTGCTGTGGCTGAGCAATCCTAGGCACAAATCCTTTATTCCCTTCAAGATCTTGACGTGTCTTCTTACCAGGCAACTCAGACAGTTCCGGTGATGAAGCACCATAATCCTCCTGCTCAGTGAGACGTCTCGGTTTTGGTGGTGCATTAGCATAAAGTGGCTGGTAGTAACCAGCACCTTGCTTCTGGGTGCCCCAACCATTTGAGACCACTGATTCATGACTGGTGTTCAGCTGGCAGGATGCATCCTCTTGTTTTGCTGTGTGCTCAATACTGGGTTTACTGGCTGAGGAACCAGGAGCTGTGGAAGATATGCCTGGAGTAACATAATGTTGTGGCCGGTAACCATGGAAACCTGAGTCACTGTCATCAGCACTCTGATTCAGTAATGATGATATGGAAGACACGCTAGGGCGACCAGGCTGATTAACATCCCAACTGCAAGAAAAAGTGAACAAATCAACATAAGAATTCTGTAATTCAGTAATTACTGTCACACACAAAAACAAGATATTCTTTGCAAAACAAAATTAATATCAGTGCAGCAATTGTGGGAGTTTATCATTACACTTAAAAACATCCTGCAAGGACATTTGTACTGAAACAAAATTTAAATGTGACATAACACCATTTTATACCAGCTGCACAGATGAAGAACATTCCAAAGCTACCTGTGCTAACCAACACACATACTATATCCTGCAAAACAAACTTTCCAAATTTCCCTACAACAACACCAACTACTACTACTAGTAGTAGTAGTAGTAGTAGTAGTACGTACATACTATTTATACCTTACATTACAGTCTTGAATATACTACAGGGTCAAATAATGTCAGGAATAAATAGTGTATGTCACAGTTCACAATAAAACAAGTACCTTTTTTCCACTCGATATGAATCTATAATGAGATCCATAAAACAGCATAAATTTACAAGTTACCACCAATGGCATGAGAATCCAGAAACTCAGCAGAACTTTTCAAATCTGTCTACAATTTGAAATCTAATCACAAGTCCTATAAAATGCCATAACTACTACTCCATATAAGTGCGAAAAATTTAATTTTAATACCAACACTACACATTTTTACACAGCAAGTGCACTCTAAGCATTATATGCAATACACAATATACAACCGTTCATGGTTGCTCATCAACCAGACTTAATATTGACAAAACAAAAGAGAAAAAATAATTCTGTTACAGATAACTACTGCCATCATCACTTTCTCACTCCTACATCATTCTTCCACAGATTTCTCTGTTTTGATTGATTATAAGAATCGACATCCACGCTAATCAAGCAGAAGTACTTTATCTTAACTATGTGTGCAATTATAAGACAAACTCCCACTCTTCAGATGACAAATGAGGAAGAAAAAGTCTCATTATATATTCAGGGAAATATGGTATTTTAATAACGAAATTTTGTTGTGAAACATTAACATTTATACAACTTCATTAGGTAAGACTAACATTTTCCTGTGCTTGGACCAGTTTAATCCATGTCACAGTATGACAACTCAAATTTTATATTATACTTCCAATGACATTTTGGTTGACCAAGTGGCCTTTTACACTTTCATTTTCCAAAACACTATAAATATTTTGCTTAACTTATTATACAATTTACATGTCTCATCTACTTCAACTTTAAAAAGTAAAAATTAGTTTCTGGTTAAATAATTTTTCCAGTCCCTGTCAGTTCATAATTTGGGGAAACTGACACCAGTATCTACTATACAGCCTTTTCCCCCCACTTGTCACAAGAATAACTATTTCTGGTTTACGAGCCTAAATAGTAAATCCATACCAGTTTGTCCCAAGAAAGGCGCAATCCCTTTCAAATAAGCCATGAAAGCAAGGTATGTGTGCAGTGTACACTGATGTCAGTGACATACTACTTTGATTATGACCGTCACTGTCATGATTACTACATATTTAGACTATTATTATGATTGTTACTCCTACTGTTCTGTACCTACTGCCCTCCTGTAAGATGGAGGCAAGGCTAAGTGCATTCATCCACTGCACCATGAGCTCTCTTGTGTCAGCCGCGAAGTAGTAGGTGCGCATGTTTGTGTGCTCTGCCTTGAAAGCAAACTTGCGGTACACACGGTCCTCTGTCAAGCATGGTGATATCTTGTATGACGGCAGCAAGATTGATCCAAGCAACTTCTCCTCTTCCGGACCTGGGGAATTAATAAAACAAATACCTGACAGAAGAAAAAAAACAGATAACACACGAACGGACACAGCAAATTCATGTTCCTTATGAAGCACCTTCAAAGACCGCAAGAGAATGGCCATACATGTAAATAAAAAAGTCACAGAAGCTCTCCACTGGATGCTCGTGAGCACTGAGCAATGGCGTAGGTATGGCCCGGGCTGATCCTGCGGCGTGGAATGGGACGTGATTCAGGGGGCCCCCAAATGTACACAATACAATTTATGAGGATTATTTCGGATTGGATTCCATTCTTCTGATAGAAGGCGGTATTCTGCACCCCAGCTAACAATTACAGGGAGCTCTGGACCGGTTACGTAAGATCTGCACTCTCAGGCCAGCTGACCCCACCCCCTCAAACAACACAAGACACCGAGTGCAAAAGAGACAACGTGCATTAGTTACTGTAGATCTCAGGAATGGCATCTTCTGTAGTATTACCATATGTATTCTACGCCTCCATATTCAGCGACAGCCATTCACGTGACCCTTGATTCTGAGGCACACTTCACTTTTAGACAGTGGAGGTTAGTGATGAACAGTGAATACTGATACTTGTGGGACACTGTAGGGTTGTTTATAGACTAACAACTACAGTACCAACACACACACACACATATATATATATATATATATATATATAATGTGTGTGTGTGTGTGTGGTATTTATTAAAAGTCTTGGTAGTCGTACAGTAGTGATAAAGTGCGTCTGTCGAAGAACTGTCATGCGTGCTGCTGTGAAGTGGCGCGCTTGCTGCCTCAGCAGGTTAGCGACAGGTCCCGCGTTGGTGCTGGATAAGACGGCATGGCTGGTGCCGTGTGTTGCGTGGTGTAAAACTGGACAGCTATATCCTGTACAGCAAAGACTTGCGATGCATCGTACGGACGGCCGAGAGCGGAGATGAACGGCTTGGATGTGCGGCTAAGACTGGCCGGAGGGCCAATGTGAATTGTAGCGGCTCGGCTGGACTATAGTGGCCCGTCCGCGGCCGGCAGTCAAACGAAGTTACTCCTCTCCCGATATGTCCTAGACTGATTACTCCTTTCGTGATTTACAGTCTAACGATGTTACTACTTCTTGTAGCGAACTATGAATGCTGAATACAGTCTACCAACCAAAGACCTAACTCAGGGCGGAGACTTGCTTGAAAGCGCAAGTCAACGTCCCTCGGTCTGTATAGCCATTGCTACGTTACTGCATCGCTGGGCCCAATAACAGACACCTAAAACTATAACAGGGATTGTTCTTACGGTAACGATTTCCCGTCGCGGTTAAAACTCCGACGCGAGCATGCTAAGGTCCATTGCTTACGAGGCAAAAGGCCCAACTGCGAAGGCCAAAACGTTGGTTGGAAGGCTTTCTGGGATTCGAACGCAGAGTGGTCAAAATAAAGTTAATGGACTAATCGCGTTAAAATTTTGTCGCCTAGTTTGGGGAGAGGGCGGGCCGTGCACCGTCTTTGCGAGTTATACCCTAGCATTTAACTTCCAACTGAAGAAAAGCACGGAAAAACCTCAGTCGGGGTACCCCAAAAGTGCCAGTTGGCACAATTAAATGTGTCCGCATGGCCGCCTTTCGGGTAGCCAGGACAAGTTGTCGATCCCAATTTTTCTGTTGTAGGGAACCCAGGTTGACGCTCGGTCAGCGTAGATGTCTGCCGAGCTCATCAAATAAGGGGCACTCCCGAGGGACAGCAGTTCTCGTCGGTATAATCACGTTGGAGTTTCCCCTGTCTCGAGTTCAGCCGCAAGTTCCAATCCATGTGTTTGGCGCTGAGGTCGCCAGCCATCAAGGCCGCCAATCCCCCGCCGAAACAGGCGGTCAGGTCCGCTCCGATCAGTGGGCGTGAAAGCGAAAGCTTAGCCGCAAGGATTAACACCGGTTTGCCAGGCAATGTGACGTGAATGGCGGTAGCCTTCAAGAGCGTCAGGCCCGGAACGGGCAATGAGTGGTGGACTGTATCACGGTGGAACAGTATGGCTGCGCCGCACCCCGCTGCCAATCTGTGCGGTGGCAGACATAACTGGCAAGCCAAAAGGCTTGAACAGGGTTAAGGAATGTGTCACTTAACAACATGCTGGTTGAGAAACCGCTCCAGTTCAAGCTTCCTGCCGCGCAAACAGTCCGCATTCCAGCAGGCGAGGCGCAGGGCTTTGCCCCGCTCCGTCATCCTAGGGCATGCTGCCATATTCGACCACAAACAGAGAAACGGTCTTCGGGACAGCCCGCGGGCGAGCTGTCCCTGTAGGGAGGGAAGAGATGGACGTTAGGAGCCGACGAGTCAGATCCCCACCTGCTTGGAGGGGAAGGTGATCGAGATCAATGATTTCCTCGAATGGGGAGGTAGAAGGTTGGGTGGTGTTGGTTTGGCGGCCGCGGTTTTAACACTCGCGGCTTTCTTCTTGGACTTCCCAGTAGCCGGTTTAGGGGCTGCTGTGGGTTTGGGCTCAGGCTTCTCAGGCCTGGCCGTCTGCCTGCTGGCGGTCACTAAAGGCCGCTCGGGCGCCTCCGTGACCGGTTGAGAAGGACTTGGATTAGGGGGTGGAGTAGTGGTGGCTTCGACGACACGCCCCCTCGGAGTCGTGATTCCGCCCCTCGCCCAAGTCCATCAGCTGGGCAGAGGGCCCGGGCCGGTGAGCTTCTGGAGCGGCAGAATGGCCTGTGGCAAAGCTCTTTCGGCTGCACTCGGGCGCTTGCTTTGCAAGAGCCGCCTTCGCTTCTTTCCACTTTACACAGCCACGGTAGTTCGCCGTGTGGCATCCCCCGCAGCCACAATGCTGAGGCTGCTCCCGAGGGGTAGAGCATCCACAGGAGAGGCAGGAGCCCCACATACGACGCAACGGGGTGCGTATCCACAGTTACGCTGCGTGTGTCCAAAGCGCTGGCAGCGCTTGCATTGCAGTGGGCCTTTTGGAGCCACGTACGACTCATCGACACTCGCAAACCGCAGAGTTCGGTGAGTGAACGCACTTTCGACACCTCAGGCCCTCGCGCCACTGTCTCAATGAGGTGGGGGTGGGAAGGCGGTCCTTGGTGGGGTCCTGGTCGCGAAGGCAGGATCTAGCTGCGTGACTCCCTGGACACGAATGTTTCGGGATTCGAGCTCCTCTCTGACGACGCTGTCAGGCATACCCCTACCCAGGTTCTTCACCAGAAGTCGCAAACAGTGGCCCTCCTGGAGCTGAAACAAGCGTCGAATCTGGCGGTTTTATACTGAGCTCTTGCTGTTCTGCCTGATACTCGTAAGTTGGCAGAGTTGTGGGCGTGGTCCGGTGAATGGGTAGTTGAGGACCTGAAAGGGGCCGGTATGCTAGAGCCGGTCTCGAAGTCTGACTCCGTGGCACGTCACAGACTTTCGTCGCTTCTTTTGGTGCAGGTCGTCGTTTGGCTCAGTGAGGGAAGCAGTGTAATGAGCAGAGGGGAAGAAGAGGCGCTGTGATGCAAAGCGGCTACTGTCTAGTTCGGTGCGAGGAACAGACTGGAAAGCGACAGGGGGAGAGAACTGTTGTGAGGTAAAACGTTTACTGTACAGGGTGTCCCAGGAGGAATGTGCCAGACTTCGGGACAGTGTTCCTTATGTTAAAGTATACCGATATAACCCAAAACACCTATATCCAAAGTTGAACGGTTACGGAGATAATGGCCAGAGAAA
>Ga0123352_10003037_pt1 | contig 23992 bp, 15 predicted proteins | sample TergutLab28metaG_FD_89700 | JGI IMG/M metagenome (GOLD analysis project Ga0123352, IMG submission 89700) | Labiotermes labralis P1 segment gut microbial communities from Petit-Saut dam, French Guiana - Lab288 P1 | ecosystem: Host-associated > Arthropoda: Insects > Digestive system > Gut ...
GTATGTATGTAACCAGTATGTATGTAACCAGTATGTATGTAACCAGTATGTATGTAACCAGTATGTATGTAACCAGTATGTATGTAACCAGTATGTATGTAACCAGTATGTATGTAACCAGTACACATTTCAGTTTATTCCTATCTATTCACCGTAGTGTACAGGATATACTCTGTGAACATGCTCACCTAATCCAGTTAAATTTGTGACAGCATGTTCATTTTGAGATTAATTTCAGAAAACACAATATGTAACAAAATTATAAGAATGGAAATAACAATTCATGCATATCATTCCCCAGTAGTTTTACCTTCTGTCACAGTTTCCATTCATAACTTTTCACTCCATATACTCAGGATCAGAAACATTGTGGAACAATGTAAGTTGTCACATTAAACAGGCTATACAATACAAAAATGCAACTTTTCTGTCAGTTTCCTGTTTCCTATTGCAGACTCAATACAGAACACCGAAGGACATTATAAAATTTACTCCAGAGCTGTTCTTGTTGTGGAACAAAAAAAATTCTTAAACTTGCCAGAATCTGAACTCTGATCCTGAGATATCCTGGCTCCTATTTCTGCTTGTAGTGTAATCTATAACATTCAGACCTGTAACTGTAGAATTGTGAATTCTGGCTTCACTGGACACATTTCCCAGCTCTCATTTTCTAGGAAGATCCGAAGTTCTTCTAAGCGCTCATGGTGGTAATTGCCAAAGTAGTTGCTGCTCTGTTTCTTGATGGAATTCTGCAAGTCCTCAGACTTGCTACCACAGAACTCCTCACCAATCTCGATCAGCCTACATATTCAATAACATTTGAGTACAGAGTTGAGCTGCAGTGGTGAGACAAGTAACTATGCCAGTTCCCTGTCCTCTCATTGTGAAAAACCATGTACAGCTTGCGTGAGGTCAAGTCCCTGCTATGGCACAAAGGTAAACAGTCTGCAGGGGAAACTAGTGACCACTGAAGTGTAAGATAAAGGGTCTGCTGGAAACATCACTCTTTTGTGGCATAAGGAAAATGATCTGCAGGTGACATCAATACATTTTGGCACAAGGTAAAGGGTCAGCAGGAGACAACAGTGTGTGCTGTGGTGCAATGTGGGTGGTCTGGATGACTCTAACATCTGATGTGACACATGATAATGTATCTGCAGGAGACATCAGTGTCTGCTGTGCACAATATAATGGATCTGCAGGAAAGAACGGTGTCTACTGTAGTGTAAGGCAAAGGATCTGGAGGAGTGCCAGTGTCTGGTGTGGTATATGATAAAGGGTCAGCAGGAGACCAGTGTCTACCATGATACATGGCAAAAGGTCTGTGAGAGGTATTAATTTTTTTTTGCTGTCCTATAACTAGCATAAACCAGGCAATGCAGATAAGCAATAGCAAACTCAGTCCTTCAGTTCCAAGGTGTGACATGATATGGCATACCACACAATAACTTTCGATTACCTCAAAAACCACAACACTTACACAAAAATTGTAGTGCACATTAACTTCATAACAACTGTTCATGAAACATTTTTTGCTGTCATACATATTCAGCAAGCTGTACTGAATAAGCATACAAGAAAACACGAAGGTCTTCAAATACTGTCCAACTGTTTTGTGATTTAATCAAAAGTGGAATGTGCTGACAAATTTCAGTACACTTTGGACTATCAGAACTTATGTAAATCTGTTCCATGCTTCTTGAGTAGTTATGTGCAGAATGAAAGATGGCATGGTATGGCAAAGCTAATAGGTAGTGTTTGTAACTCTCTTTGTGAATATGCCGATGAAAAAAACGTAAGGAAGAAATTGTTAGAATATTATCACTTGACAGGGGAATGCCCATGCTGCGACTTTCTGAGCAACTGTCACATATTCTAGAATCAATGTTACAGTGGGTTCTCTACAGAACAAACCTGTGCACAATCCCAAGGATCTGCAGAAACTCATCAAACTTGTACAAGGCAAGGTTGGAGCCCAGGAGGTAGGCTGATATCCGAGCCTGCACGTCATGCCAGATGCGTACCAGCCCATTTCCCAGTTTCTGCTTCACATATTGCTTGTTGAAACTTGCTTCAAAGTCCACTGGCTCACTCACTCCATCTACAACCAATACACAGAACATGCACAACAACCAGATCTTAGAATTCAACACTGTTAATATAGCTCTAACCAGAGCCAGCTAAATCCACTTCACAGCATCAACAATATATGTTCATTAGTTCCATTTTCATGTTACCCTCCCATCCATATCTTTCCCTTTCAACTCTTCATTTCCCCAGATGCTGCCATAACAAAATTCCATATCCTGTCTTGTTTCCCACATCCAAGCTACATGGCCAACACTTCATAACCACCTTAGGTTAATGAAGTTTCTGGACATGCATTCCTTGAAATCCCTCTGCACACCTCTCTGACATAGAAATATTTTCCTCAGGATTGTTTTCCCTAGTACAATTTGCTATGAGACATGTAAGTTGGTCCAGAACTTTGCCACGTGCAGAGCAGCAAGAAACACATATAAAGCTGTGGTAGGGAACATCAAAGGGACAGGCAATATGGGAAGCCTATAAATATTTGGGAAGATGATATTAAAAAAAAAATTGAAATAAGTAACTTGTAAAGACATTGAATCAGGGCTCTGAATGAGTATGCAATAAAAAGTCAAGCACAGGTTCTGAAGGTTAAACATAGAAATCACAGAGAAAATGAATTAGTATGCATTAACTTCTACTTTATACAGAGACTTTGTAATAACATTGGACTAAGGACTTCACAGTTTGTAGCATCAATGGTCACTATGCAGCAACCATCATCCATGCTACAGCACACAGCCCCACAATAAAAATAAAAGGTTCTGCACTCTAAATATGATTTGCAGACACCTGCAAATACCACCTTTGCTGTCACTCTGATGTGCAGTGTATGGTATGCCATAAAGCTCTTTCTAAATTCTTCTATGGATGGCAAACAGGTCAGCACACAGACAGCAATTGAAGTTAACCATGTTCATAACTGCTGCTGGAAGTACATGCCCAGAAAGTTTAAATGCACTCAGAAAATTGCACCCATAATGACACAGCACAACAAGGATGCCATATTGCAGGTTCCCATAACATTATGGACTTGGCAGCATAAATGTTAACCCACTAAAACCTGTATCATATTGTATCAAAAGCAATACCATATCTGCCTCACCTGTAGAGAGTTTCTGGGAGTCTTTCCTCTGGTGCCAGCTGACCACTTGGTGGTAGCTGTTCATGATACCCCATAATGCCTTGCACAGGTCTACCAGACAGGGGATGAAGCTGTCTGCTGTCACACACTGCCACACACAAATGCATCTCTCCATTAAACTGGTTACAGACATTACAATATGATAACAATCATTATGATGGCAAAGACACTCTTGCCTTATTGACACAAAGTTGCAGGCAGTTGCTGCCATCATACAAAAACATGTATTTTCTGTAACTTCATACAGACCTGATGCAATCACAAGAAATGTTTTGTGTTCTAAATGAATAAGGTTGAGAGCAGTTAGATACATGTATCCATACATTTTATGAAGTGTGAAGTTCCCACTATGGTCAATATGAAGATTACATTCTGCTTGGATGTGAAAAACCAACTATTCATGAAGGAAGCAGAGTTATTTTACAACGATGCTTCTACTGCAGAGCTTACAAAGTACAAATAATCATGAATAACAAGCAGGAAAGAAGCAATAAATTCTTCTTGAGCAGTCAGCTGCATCAAGATGGAATGAATTTTGAAATGTCAACAGTCTTCAACCTCCAGGACTGATGTGATGACAGGAATCACCGTACTTTTATATTACAGAGAGCATCTCTTCTGACAAAAAGAACTCTCATTACCAAGTTTTTGCATTTCTGTGTCCAGCCATCTGTCTTCCTCTAAGGCTTGTCCCTGGACTGTCTGCTGCCTAAGAGGATGCTGACGGCCTGATACCAGGATTGACTTTGAATTGTACCCCATATGATGCAGAAAGTGACAGTTTCCAAAATGTTCCAACCTAACACAACCAACTGCCCAAGAACACATCACTGTAATTGCTGGCCATGACAGCATCAGATTTACAGAGCACAAAGAATTATCTACATATTATAACATTACAACTACGCCAACCTGCCTGGTCTCCTATCCCGTTCAAACTGCATTGTTTTAGATAAACGTTACCAACCTGACACAGATGCTTGTATTGTTTCTTGTGGAATGTGCTACCACCAGCCATACTTTCTGCCTGTGCTGCACCAGAGCACAGTTCTACATATCCATGCACAACATTAAATGCAGCATTATGGACTGCTGATGCAAAATGCATATGTAGTTGGTCCATTGCCATCTGTGTCTTGCCCAGCAGACGGTATGCAGCTTGCACTTTACTATAGTGGTTAGCGTCAAAGTGACTGCACACCTGGAAAGTACAATGTCTTGACTCAGCTTCCACATGCACCACTTTACTGTTCACACTTAAGTATGAGTGGTGGCACAGAAGATTAAATCAGAATGTAGTCTTCTGAGATGTGATGGCAGGTAGTTCAGAAAACAATTATGAACACTGAGGGTTGTTTGACCATGCATCTTCCTCACAAAATAAAGTGAAATGCCAACTTGATGCAACTAGGTAATTTTATTGACGTATTCTTAGCTCGACATGTTTCAGGTACATAAGCCTATCATCAGGAGCATTAGATGCTGAGTTGCAGCATATGGTTTTCTGCACTGTAAAGAATGAGATAATATGAAGCATGTGTGTAGTGGCTGTAGGCCGTGTTGTATAGGTGTTTATCAGTGTGGTCTATGGAGTATTGTACAGGTCTGTTTGTGTGGGGACTGGAGGTTTGTGCTCACCTGGTTGTGGGAGGGGTGTGTGTAGTGGAGGTTCGTGGTGGAGGTTTAAGGTGTTAGGGGTTGTGTGTGTTTGTGATCAACCTCTTGATCACACACCCCTCCCACAACCAGGTGAGCACAAACCTCCAGTCCCCACACAAACAGACCTGTATAATACTCCATAGACCGCACTGATAAACACCTATATAACATGACATACAGCCACTACACACATACACACACACACACACACACACTTCGTATTATCTCATTCTTTACAGTGCAGAAAACCATACGCTGCAACTCAACATCTAATGCTCCTGATGATGGGCGTATGTACCCGAAATATGTTGAGCTAAGAATACGTCAATAAAATTACCTAGTTGCATCAATATGGCATTTCACTTTATTTCAATTATGAACATTTTCAACGAATCTGCTGCCACCACTGTCACAGAAGTGTTACATGCTAAGGGTGGAGGTAACAAATTCCCATGAAAGATGGGAAACCATCTACCAAGCTACATGGTACAGTTTTAACATTCACAGCTGTCAGAACCTCAAATCTTACACAGGATAAAATCAAACCAGGCAAGAAAACTTCACACTGTTTCAAGTCCTGCAAGATTTGAGCTTTTCACAGTAGTGTTTCTGAAGACTTAGTTCTTCTGGAATGTGGTGATGTGTTGTTGGTTGAGTAGTTCCCAACATTCTGGAGGAACATTGTGTCTTCAGCTTCAGGGTCTGGCAGTCCAAGAACAGTCAATCAAAACAGAAATAAATAAATAAAAAGTATATAAAAATAAAAAATGAAAGCATATTATATGGATGAGGGGGGGGGGGTAAAAGTATATGCTGCTGAAAAGAGAGTAGAAGAGACAATGGCACTCATAAGGAGGTGCCAAGGTGAACTGGCTGGGATGTGTGTTCGGTTAAGCTACACAGTAATGTGAGTAGATTAATCTTGATGTGTTAATGATGTGAGAACTGGATTGTGTAATGTTGGCAATTATTCTCAAGAGTGTGGAGCCTGGTGTAAATATTCTGGCTGTGGGAAATACATGAATACTTTTAACACAAGGTAAAAATATATAAGTAATAATAGAGATGTATTGGTAATGTAAAGGTTTGTAACTGGGTGTCATACCTTTGCCAGAGCCTGATCCAGCTGCTCCTCTGCCATCTCGAGGGTGTCCTGCAGCTTGCCACTAAGGGCTGCAACACACATAAAATGTCGATACGTTGCTGCAGCACTCTGGCATTCCAGAAGCAATCCTATTGCTCCAGGGTAATTTCCTTCATTCAGCAGCTCTTGTAGACGTTCTTCCGTGCGTTGCTGCCACAAGCATTACATCCATGTCACGGTCTGAACTAAGATTCCAACTATCCACTTATTTCTCCTTTTACTTGAACATGAGCACTGGTTGACCCAAAAAACATTTACTAAAGTCATACCAACTGCAATGATTTGTTTATTCATTTTATTTATCCTTTATTTAATGGCTGTCAGTAGCTCAGGTGGCAAAATAGCAAGATGATTAGTAAATAACGACTGTAAAAGAAGAAACTGGTCATGACCTAATTTTAGGCACTCTTCCAGTATTGGGAGACTGAGAAAAACCATAAATAACCTCAAAATAACTAGTATTAGGGCCCAGATTTTAAATCAGGACCTCCAGAACAAAAATCAGGAACACTACCCATGTGACAGCAACATCAGATCATGAGTTCTTTTATTTGTGACTTATCATTTAATGAGGAGTTTTATATGATGAGGAAGAGAAAGAGAATGAGAACAAGGAGGAGAAGGAGAAGGAGGAGGAGGAAAGAGACTGATAACATACAGTGACCTGAAAGAAAGTCTTAATGGTCCATTTACAGACACTCTCCTGACATTGTCCACAAGGGACCAAAAAAAACCCCAACACAAATCACATGACCAATACAAATTCAACAGTACTCAATATCTGAGGCTCACCAGAGTCTTGATTGTGTTCAGAGAGTGCAGCAGGCCCTGTACCACCTGTCTCTTCCGGTAGTTAGCCAGAATCCCGAGACTGGCTGTCGTAAACTGTCGCTTGGCAAGATTCAGGTCCCTCCGCCCCTCCCTGCACACGCACAGTGTTGCCTGCAGTTCCTGCTGAACCTTCAGGATTCTACATAATCATACAGAACCATATACTTGCTTTGGATGTGAAAGCAATGTAATGAAACAACAGACATAAGCCTAGGCCTCTGTTGTGCAGCCTATATAATTTACCATGTCTACATTAGGCATACTACAGTTGGTCTCCTATCACACATGCCTTCCTAATGAGTGTAGGGAAAACTTTTTTTAACTTTTACATACAGGCAGAATTCAAACTCGCACAATCATTTTATCTCCAAAACAGCTGATGTTCCTACATTAAGAGTCACAAATAAAATCCTAACTTCAAACATTTTTCAGCCTTAACATACATCTTTGTGCAGACTCAGACTAAAGCAATTGCAGCACCACAGAAAACTCCTTGCACATACATAATGGTCGTACCGCTACTGTCTTCTAAGCAGATGCTGCATGTAATCTGTTGTGCCAACATGTTACAGGGACATACTGCCTCCATATTCTAACCTGAAGGTGGAGGAAGTATGTTCCTCTGAAATATTTGTACCTCTCTACCAGACTATATGGTGTCAAAACATGGGATACAGTAATCATTACCAAATGTGTAAAGATTCCATTTGTCTGGCATACCTCGTGTACCCACAAGCATACTTCAGAAAATAATGAAAATCACAGGTCTCTTCATAAGTCCTACCAAATTTCTACTTGCTAGATGTCTTGAGTAAAAACAATATTTAACAATAAACATAAAGGGTATTTGTTAAGCTGCAATAAAATAAATGTGTGATCTCTTCTGTGATTAATGGTGTACATGAGAAGTAAAACTGTAATGACAGTCCTAGATACAGAATCTTGTTCTAACCTTGCAAACTCCTCACTGAAAGTCGCATGCTTCTGCAGTATGAGCTGCAACACTTTCTTGGACACAACCACCTGCTGCCGTCGCAGTTTCTCGACGTCTTGTTCAATGGCATCACAGTCTAGTTTTGGGGGCAATTTCTGCAGAAATCATAAAGTTTGTGTGGAACAGTCACAGCCACCATGATGCAAGGAACCCCAACAGACACCTCATCACAGAAATGGAAAATACTATCCTCAATATATTCTAAAATATTTTTCTGGACTTTCTAGTCTCACAAATTTTAGTCTTAGGCACATAATATTTTCTTCAAATCAAATTGCTACCAGGGTTCTTTCCTAGGGAAAAAGCAGCTCAGGCATGAAGTTTATTTCTCACCTCCATCTAGCACTAAGGTTAAATGAATGGAGCTTTACCTCTACTCCCCTTATTCTCCTCTATGGTGTAGACAAAGAACAACTATACCTTTTTTACCCTCTTAGGTCTGTTGCACTTTGAGTCAAATACACCTTTCAAGCATTACTGCCTTATAAAAAACATTATTAGAAATTATACAACAAGGTTCTCAACAGTAGAAATTCAGGACTCTAGTATGATATTGATGCTTAAATGGGGTATGACGGATTTCCTGTTGGAATGAGTCCAACACTCTGCACACAGTTTGTATCAACTTTCTTGGTTAAAGAATTGACAAATATATGAAATGGTCTTATAATGAGAAAATACAATAAAAAATGAGCAGTGCCAGTTATGCAGCTTGATTTGTGTATCATTTTAGTACTAATGACACACTTAAAATTATCCATTTTGGTTATTTCCATTCAATAATGAAAGATGGAATTATATTCTGGGCAAATCTACAGACAAAAAAAAAGTCTTTCAGCTACAAAAGAAAACTGTGAAAATTATGGCAGAGACTAAATCCAGAATTTCATGTAAACCTTTATCAAAGCATTGGAAATACAGACTCTACCTTCTCAATACATACTACTATAATGATTTCTTTGGCACATAATTTAAAATACTTCACTTTTAACTTTAGACCGACACATGAAACAAGGTGCAGCAACATAGACTAACAGCAAATTTTGCATCATATCAGAGGGTGTGTATTGTGTGGACATAAAGATTTTTAATTACCAACATCCACTGCCAAATTATTAAAGGACACAAAACACTATATACTTACTTTAAAAAGGTTTTTAATTGCTGAATCCTTTTTATTCAATTAACAAATATGTAAATTATCAACACAAAATAAATATTGATGACTATGTTATATGAAGAGACTTACATGTATGTTATTAGTTGTACATTTCATTGATATGTTTCTGACATATATATCCACACACACACACACACACACACACATGCAGTTCATTAATCCATCAAACAGTCTTAATGGCAAATGGATGTGAAACAAGTCATTTAACACCTTACATGACCAATATACAGTCAACTGCCAATAATATACAATTTAAAAATCATAATTATATATATATTAAAACCAAGTTTAAAATAGCTATAATAATAAATAAACTTATGATATAATTCTATTTCTTTTGAAGTTCATCAATAGAATAAAGAGACTGTTTTATATAATCATGTTTTTATAGTACTGTAATGGATGTCATATCCAAATGCCATGTGATGAAAGGATGGATCAATGGAATATGTGTGTGTGTGCGCGCGCGCGTGCTCGTATGTATGTAACTTAAGGGGTGAAAATGCGAAATTTAAATTATATAAGAAATATACTGATATGGCACTTACTGTCCTTTTAATATTTATATCCGTATAAAGAACCTAGCATATGTACCTTTAACTCATGATTACTTGGATCAAAATCTTCACTATTAAAGTATTCTGGCTCAATACTCTCAAGTATATCTTGATCAGCCAAAGGATCACGTTCATGATTACTTCTTGTTTCCAGCTGAATAGCTCGATTTGAGATATTTCCTTCTTCTGATGGCGATCGGACTGCTTCATCACTAGGTAGAACTATCGATGACGACCTTAACGGTACACCCTGTAAGACACCGCGACAGAATACAGCATCTTAAACATTTTCGAAATTCTAAAATTAATATTGTTTATGAAGTGTTTAAATGGCCCTCACTAGTAACCCTCTCGGAACACGAACATTTTCACTGTTTAAACCCACCACATACTATAACCAACCTGTTTATTTAGAAAGAATAACCACTTCTGTTTCAATTCGTCCATTTTTCATTTCTTAACTACAAAAACGTGTATAAATTAGACGCATACAATGATAACGTGTCTTTCGACCCTTTAATTACTTTACTGTCAGGTAGAATACCCCATGTTCGACAGTCCTACCAATTTGCAAGATACATGCTGCTCTCTGCGCAAAGGGAAAGTTGTGAGATTCCTTGTTCACTCACGACGGTGACGTCGTCAGGGACACAGATCAACTAGTATAGGTCAGTGGTGTGACATGGAAAGTGAGAGAAATTCACAGACGTTTCGGAGGAACCTGCTGCCTCAATCTTCGAGGCAGAAAAATGAAAATAACCTTACTCGTCTGATGTGCCGAGAATGCTTCTACAGACCTAAAGTCTTCAGCCATATTTCATCAGCGCCTCCATGGTGTGTGCACAAGAATTTATTTCCCTAAATAAATATAATTGCTTGAATAAAAGCGATACAATTACGTCGTGTAAAATTTCTTTTCACACTCATTTCATCGAAAATCGCGGGCGACTGGTTACAACCCAGAATCGTATTCTGAAGGTTCCCCCTTCATATATTGGCCCGAAGACCATTTATTCGCGAGGGCTGATTGGGGTCCTTACCCATTTCTTAGTATTATTTACGATGCAGGCCATTATATAGCGACGGAAATAGATAACTAAATGATTATGGAGCATTGGTTGAATTATATTAGCAAGGACAACCGAAGTACCAGGAGAAACCTGTGTCCTCGTGTTATTTTTTCCGCCACAAATCTTGCAGTGTTCATCGGTCCCGCCACGCAAATGCCGAAACAGTGCTTCAGGTTAGGCTACAACATCTTCTTACCCCATCCTTTGCAATTCACAATTCACTACAATAATCCAATAATTCTACTATTAAAAATCTGAGCCTGATTACACAAACCATATGCTCTTGCAATGACTGGAACTTCTTCTGCTTTCCTGGTTTATTGCGATTATTCCCTCGTCACATTAAAGACATCATGGTTTCCATAGCAACAACTGATATTTACAGTACCTAACTCAGGCTACCTATAACTATTCACTTTCAGTTATTACGAATATCTTCATATCACGAAAATAATACAAGATAACAGTATTAAACTAAGTCCACAACTGTTTAAAACAATTACTTAACAAGTGTCCACAATGCAAGACATTTCTGATAAGAAAGATTGTGAAGAAGAATTTGACACAAGGCGCTGGCCACGGTAAAGCGAGATCAGTTTCTTTAGATAATCAGGGATTTGTTTTTGTGGTGCATATGTTACATGGAAGGATGAAATGTTAAATTGTACCTAGTCACTATATTTAGCTAGAAGAAAAGGTTTAGTATTTTAATTATGCTTGCGCGTTGGCGCGCGCGCACACACACACACACACACACACTCTCTCTCTCTCTCTCTCAAATAATTACAAAAAATAAGAGCAAAAAAGGATTAGGGGTGTTATAAGCCTTTAGCAACAATCTATTTTATGGGAAAAACACACAAAAAATTCCCAAGTATATCTCATTTGCAGACAAGTAAATGGACTCAGTTTTATCATGTCATATCACAACATATCCTTTATTTTCCTTCCGTAAATCCATACAGGATTACATAATCCATACGGGTATGGAAATCATCATATTTGTTGGGATTAAGGGGTGACATCAACACAAGTGTGTACAACAATCACATGGTTATTTAGTACAATAAATATAATAAAATAGGACAATATAAATTGTTTAATGTAATAAAAAGTAAAAGTAAAAACAAAAACAAAAATAAAAATAGTGGGGTAAGTTAGAAGCAATTAGATGTACTCTTTAAGTTGGAAATCTTCCTTCGTTACAGATAGTGGTTGGATATATACTGACATATTTATAATACAAACTTGTAAGTAAAGAGAAGGAACATGTGTCCCAAAGCCCTCATGTATCTAACGTGCATATTTTGACACCAATGCCTGTTTTAGCATATTGTTACCTACATATTCTAATTTTCAGATTCTGTCTGTCTTTTGCTGTGTATTAAATTCTCCCAGAAGAAGCAAGAGATTCTTCTAGTCTCCAAAACTTTCAATAACTGAAGCCAAACCAGGGTCCTATTCAATAGGCATTGGGTCACTTCCCTTGGGGATAAAGTGACCAGTGCCTGAAGCTGTTGGTTCACCTCTAAGTAGCACTGAGGTTGAATGAGTGGAGCTATGCCTCTATGCCCTTTGTATGCTTTCACGTTGTTTGACACAGACAACTTCACTTTTACTATACTAAATTATCTGCAAAGCTACTCAAGATTTGTAAAAACTGACTTCCTAGATCTTGTACAACACATAGGTGTCAGGCTGTTGAGAAATATTTCATATTGCCTGTTCTGAAAAAATGCTGCATTTCAACAATACAACAATCAAATGAAGGATTTATGACCTACATATCTCAGTTTGTTAATATCAAAAACTGGTAATTAATTTGTGCTTCAGGAGATTTCTGTTGCATATTATTAATGAGTTACACAGAAACAAATTTCAGAAGTTGCATTTGCAGTTGTGCCTGTGGAAATAACATGACTGAAAACATTGAAATGTAATATGATATAGCACTGGACTACAAAATTCCCTTTTAAGATGCCAGAAGGGTAGATTTCATCAATTGTCCAGTAAAGATGTATGTACCATTGGTTAATATGTCAATATAAATTACTGTCATATGAACTCTAGGAACTATTATAATGCCATTCCCACATTATTATGATTGTCAATATTTCTGATAGAGTTGTAATACTGTTTGTGTCACTGTAGGGCACAAGTGATAAACAATATTTTCTACCACAAATGCAGTGGGAAATATCCACACAGCAAAGAGAGAACAAAAAGTAGGTGCTAAGCACCTTGCACTGACACAGCCTTTTAACAAGAACACAAACAGTTTCTTTGCAGAAATTTGCAGAATTCTCGTTGCAATGAACCAGAATAAACATTATGAAGAGATTACCTAGAATCTCTGTACAATGCACCGACAGTACAAGAGCATTATAGTGATGCTTGCGTGTGTATAACACAAATCAAACAACAGACAATCTTTGTAGGTACACTGCTATTTAATATTTCAATAATTGGATGCGTACAAATGTTCCAAGCCCTGTCTCTTACATCCAGAAACTCTGAAGAATATGAAAAACCACTCAATTGCTTCCTTCATTCACAAAGTAAGGAAGATCCAAGTGATGGAAATTACACAAAGAAACTCACTCTGTGCAGAGAGGTGGTACTTTTCACTCTTGCTGCATAACCACTTCTAAAGGTGCTTTATCCACACACAATGCATAAAACACGCTTGGAACATGACCTGAACAGAGTAGCCAATAAATCCAAAATTAATTTACTGAAGTGAACGATTTTTTTTTGACATGAAGGAGGTATTCTGCAGAGCACATTCCAGGATTTTGGCTCTCATAGACGTGCTACTTATCACCCTAATGCCAGCACAGCCACTCCTCACTCACAGGCATACATGACTTAAAGCAGTGGAATGTTATAGTGTCAACGTTGAAGCTATGAAAAAAATTATTTAGGCATTTGCTGACATTAATGTTACAACTTGTGTACCTTAGGTGAGGAGAACTCTAAAGAATTTGTGTAAGAAGAGATACTGCTTACATAAGATGTAACTTCTCATGTCTGCAAGCAGTCATTCATCACAAAATTCGAAGCAACCACAGTACCATTGCACATTGCAGTGGCAGTCATTAAAAATGTCTGAGAACACACAAAGATCACCCCTACTAAGAAGAGTGAGTAATAGGGATGCTGAAATACAACAGAATTCTGGATATATGTTCACTTTATTATACACATATTTCATTCACCACAACTATATAATAAAAACATAAGTTAAAGTGACATGTTTCAACTTAAAAAGTCATTGTCAGGCTAAGCTAAGAACGATGAAGTTCTTTACAATGTGGCCGTGCACATTTGGGATCGCAGATGGCTCACAATGTGTGCTGTGATTTGTACCAAGTATATAATGTGACTTATATCTATTACACTATTGTACCTATATTGGGGTAAAGTATGTGACGTGTGTTAGTGTGCTATTTCCTGGGACCGCTGTTCACTGATTGCGCTCCTGGTTGTCATGTCCATTGTGGTTGTATTGGTTCTCCTGCTTTTTACTTTTCCAGTGGATTGGGGGGGAGGGGGGATGCCTGTCTGCTTGTTCTTTGTAGTCTGTTACTGTTTTGGATTGGTTGCGTCTTGTCTAGTTAGTTTTTCTGTGAGACAGTTGTCGGCTTCTTCGTGCAGTAGTGAACAGGCTTCTGTCCCTGTGTAGCTTTCACTTCCTACAGGGTGAATGGCTTCCCACAGTTGTGGAAGTTACGGAACAACCAGCATCTAATTATGAATTTTGAGGTTGTACATTTAAATTATGACTTATGTAAGCAGATAGTTTTTCATTATGTTTCTTGGAATGTTAAACTATGGTACTGTAATGGTAAATTTGTACAATAGTTCAGAGAAAACTGAAAGTAATTCTTAATACAATTGAAACAGGTTGTACCTAGTATGCCATGATTGTTATGTTGAATATTTGTTTCAGCATGACCACAGAAGCCATTCAGAAACATTGCAAGGAGTGCAAGCTCTATATGACTCCACATCTGAATGATGTATTGTACCTTCACTACAAAGGTATATCAAACCTCACAACATCCAACATCAGTATGCATCAGTAGCACAGCACATTTTACAACAGCATAACTACTCTTAAATCTTAATGTGTTACTTGTCAACATATTCAAGTATGCATCAACATCTGTATTTATCTTCATGTTTGCACTGTGTTTAATCTGTATTTATTTTCAGTTGGTTAAAAAACACAAATGGATGATGATACCAAAACAAGTAAACATCATACGTAAATGATGAATTATTATTTGAATGTCTGAAATTCATCTAAATATTGAACAAAAATTCAGCTTTTACATCACAAATAAGGCTGCCAAGATAGTGTAGTCAGTATAGCAAGTTGCTACGGACTGGAGGGTCCAGAGTTTGAACCCCAGTGGAGGCGAGATTTTCCATATTTGTTCAGACCGACCCTGAGGTCCACCCAGCCTCAAGAAAAATTGGTACCGGGATTCTTTCCTTGGGGTACAGTGGCCATGGCATGGCATTAACCACCTATGCCCTTCTGGTGCTGAGGTTATTTATGGGTAGAGTTACAATTCAACCTCCCATCTGTGCCCTCACTACATGCTGTATGGTGACTTTCCTTTGTTTACCTCACAGATAATGAATCGTATCTCTAATACAGTGACAAACATTTTAATATTGTTTGCAGTAACACTCACTCTTCATTCTGAGAATCATGTGACACACATAAATACACTGTGGGAAAAATTCAAAATCTGTCAATATTAGAGCAGTTTATTTACAAAATTATGACTATCAGAGTTCAAATCTTGTTTTAAAAAGGTGACTTATCATAACTAAGGTTTTATGCAGCCTTTCTTCATCAGTCTTTCCATACAACCATGACTGCTTCTTCATTTACAGTTCAGCTGTGACATTTACACAGCTTAAGCCTCAAGCAACTGCAAGCTTTAGAGGAATCTAGTTACTGTTGTCACCCCTGTCATTGGCTGCAGGATACACATCAGCAAATCAGTAAGGTTTGACATACAAAGAACAAGAAAAGAAACAAAATCATGGAAAAAAGACTGCACAAAAGATATGATTTTGTTCCTCTATCACATCAACCACATATTAGGTTTTTACAATAAAAGAACTCATGGAAGATTTTTAAGATTCAAAATCTCCAGTAAGTTCTCATGCATATACTGTTTTCTTCAAAATAGATTTAAGTCCAAAATGTTTTTCATACATTGCAGTCTGTGCAAAAAAGAGTAGTATTCAGAAAAATGTGCAATGTGTTTCTTGTTGGCAAGGCTTCAGGATTCTGTTTTGAAAATGGTGCTTAACTTAAATAAGTCAGGGTAATGCATTTAGTAAAGTGGCTGTGTATAGGCTGGAAAACTGGCATTTGGAGTGGAGTTTCAACACCACTGTTTCTAGACCTACTATGGAGTCCATCCAGCTGCATATCCCATTGTTATACTGACAGGAAGAAAGTACAGGGGGGCAGACAAAACACATACAGCTGAATTACAGATAGTTCAGTAAACCGTTGAGTTCTTTGCTTCTCTGCAAAACACGGGGACACAAAATGAATTTCCATGAAATTTTGACAAAATTTAACCTTCAAAAGAAGAAAACAACATATTAATTTAGAAAAGTAACAAGTTCTTTAATGTGTTTTGTAAGAGAATTTAAATCTATTCAAATTTGTGTTTTATGAAATAGATGCCAGTACAAAGCACTGTTGTGTAATACTGTACCCACTGAATTGGAGCCCAGGTTAGCCTGGACACCCTGGAGTAGTGGAGTAATCTACAGTCCCTGTCAAGAATAGAATCATAATTCTTGGTCATTCCCCCAGTAGCCTAGTCACTATATGAACTATGCTGTCCCAACTCTACTGTACCAGAATGGGCCTTGAATATATATAAAACAAGAGTACTGTTATTTCAATTCATACATCATAAAATGTTGAGCTAACATAAATTTGAACCAATTATACCAGTAATCTTTAGTCCTTCTGTTTATCCAGCAGCATTCATACAGCAAAAAAGATGATATTAAGCATATTTACAGGCTACTTCAATTCCTGAAAGAAAGAAGTTGCTTGCAATGCATAGTGTTAAAAATACTAATTATTAGTCACAGAATAAACATAAATCATTATGAAACTGATAAATCTAGCAAGAGGGTATCTCTTGATGTTGCAGGTTACAAAAAGATTGAGAACTTGGAGGAATACACAGGCCTCAAGTGTCTCTGGCTAGAGAACAATGGTATCGAGCGCATTGAAAATCTAAACAATCAGACAGCACTGCGTAATTTGTATCTACAATATAATGTGATAAGGAAGATTGAAAACCTGGAACATCTCCACTTGCTGGACACACTTAACCTCTGTCATAACTTTGTTGAGAAGCTGGAGAACATTTGTAAGTGTCACTGCCCTAATGTTCTTATGGTAGTGTCAATATTAGATTCTTCTGGGATGTGATGCCATGTAATTCGGTAGAAACGTACGAACATTTTGGAGGAACCTGTTGTCTCCATCTTCTCATTTTCACACCCCAAGGGACTGTAACCTTGATAATTCTTGACAAGGGAAAATAATGCATATCTCTATGATGTACTGAATCTATACAACAGTAACGTGTGTGTGTGTTTGTTTGTTTGTATGTGTAGGTAAGTGCACAAGCACAGAAAACTATTTGTGCCTGGTGTTACATTTTGCCATAGCAGGTATATTTTGGGGAAGAAGTGAATGTTATTACCTTTGAGATATAAAAATCAATGACAGTGCATTAGGAATATTTCTGTCCTCGTACATGCTTCTTGCAGGCAGCTTGCCAGTGCTACACACGCTGAGTATCAGCCATAACAGACTGCAGTCAGCAGATGACATCCGTGAGCTTAGCAATTGCCACAGTCTGGCAGTTGTGGACCTGTCATACAACCAGCTGGGTGATCCTGAAATTATACAGGTTAAAGGATTGTATATGGTTTTGTAATGTTATTAAGGTAAACTCATATAATGTTCACTCTCCATTAGTGTTTATAAAACTCAGAATGTTCTTGATTTGCTTGTTCCTACTGCACAGATCAGATGTGTTTTTACTGGATCTCATTCTTCTTGGTAAGGAAATCATTAAGGAAACACTGTGTGAATGTTGAACTTCATGCGAATTTGGTGCATATGATGAAGACAACAAAAGAGACAACAGATGGTGGAAATTCTGCCAGAGCCAATATTATGGACAATTTCAATAATGTTAAGTTCAGAGAAGCCACAACATCTCAGTTGTTAGAGTGATTCAACTACACACTGGATTACTTAGTAATGTGTGTTTGATTCCTGCAGTACATATTCATGTCTTATCCGTAGCATTCAGAATTATTCTCAGGCCCATCCATCCTCCTGTTAAAATGGGTACCAGGTGCCCTTTCAATTGGAGTAAGGTGCGGCTAATCTCAATTTTGTAGTAAGGTTACAGACACACAGACCTACAACTCCACTCACCAAAATATATTCATGGTATGGTGTTGAATTACCTAGGAGGACAACTTAACCAAGTTTTATCTTTACTATGCAGTTAAAAATAAAATGTATAACATAGCAAACTATAAAATCAGGGGCGAATTCTATGACTTTTTACATATAGATAACCATCTAAGAATGACTAATATTATACTGTAGGTAGTAGTAGTAGTAGTAGTAGTAATAATATACTTCCGCAATTCAGCCTTAAAGTGCAATTTATCATTTTTGTTTTCCAAAATGTTAGTACATAGACTATTAAAGATTTTTTATACAAGAGTAAGATACACCTTTTTGAAAACATGAAAGTTTTGCAATAGGCCTATGTCAATGAGTTTTTTTTTCTTGTATTCATTCCAAGTACTGATGAGTTAGTCTGAAAACTCTCAAGATTATTAAAAACAAACATAATAAGTGAAAACACACATAACATGGAACAGGTAAAATGTGAAGTTTCCTAAATATGCCCATGCATAAGTTTGTACATCCCACTCCCACAATAGTTTTAATTATCCTCTTTTGGGACAAGAATCCCTGGCCTGTGTTAGTAGAGTTTCCCCTCAAAATTATACCATATTTAATCATAGAACGAAAATAAGTAACATCTGCAATCCATACAGCATCAATATTTAAAACATAAAATAGTCATCTAAGTGCAAAAGAAGCAGCATACACATTAGGGAGTATCAGGTTTATATGACTTTTCCAGTTAAGATGATAATTAATTTGCATACCGAGAAAACTTACATTAGCTACTTCAATAAGAAATTTACCTGCATATTCAAACCTAGGGGGTAATAAGATAACTATGAAGTAAACCTTACTATATTTGTTTTTTCCACATTTAAAATGAGCTGGTTAGCATTAATTCATTTAGAAATATGTGATAAGACTAAATTAAACACCTCTTTAAAATCATCATAATTATTTTTAGAAATAAAGACACTAGTACCATCGGCAAACATTGACATTGAAAATATAACTAATTTTTAAGGGGAAATCATTTATGTATATAGTAAAATGTAAAGGCCCTAAAAATGATCCCTGAGGGACCCCATTATTTACAATTTCCCAATTATAAAAATTATTTTGACCATTGTAAAGTTTTAGCCCCACCCTTTGCTTCCTATTAATTTAAGTAAGATTTAAACCAGTCTAAGGTTATCTGGAGCACCATAATATTGTGATTTCTGTAGCAAAATATCATAATTCATGCAATCAAAAGTCTTGGCCAAGTCACAAAAAATACCATCAACATGCATTTTGTTATTCTAAGCTTCAAGAATATAGTCCGTAACGTTGTGAGTTGCATTATCTGTTGATATTATGCTGTTTAGGGGCAAGATATTATGAACTTGCAGATGTTAATCTAATCTACAAAATATTGTTATTGTAAATATCTTTGTTGCTTTAATTATTATGTTCATTCACTTGCTTGCTTTCAGATCTTTAGTTCTATGGACACCCTACGAGTCTTGACTCTCACAGGGAACCCAGTCATAAAAAAGATCTCACACTACAGAAACATACTCATTCTGGAGTGTGTAAGTACCTCATTGTAAAGATCATATTAGATTGGCCATAATATGTCTGACTTGCGAACTGCAATAATATTTATATACAATGATGCATAGTGTGTGGTAAACCTACTACATGTTTTGACCTTTCAGCCATCTTCAGGGAGGTAATCAATAAGGAAAAATACATTAATGGCTAGTAACAACATAGACGTATCTTTCTTTGTTGAACATCTCCATGAAAATGGCCGAAACATGTATGAGGTTTACCACACAATGTATATCATTGTACCTAAATATTAGTGCAGTTGTTGGTATATATACCATGACTACCTCAGTATATTAAAGCTTTGACTAATGATCATAAATATTTTAAATCCACATTGAAGAGGTTCTTATATCATCATTCTTTCTATTCAGTGAATGAATATTACAAATATAAGGATGACAGAAGAATATAAACCTTAAGAGGCTGATTCACTGATACATTATCTTAACCCTGTTAATAGTGTATGATACTAGTAACAACTCACACATCTTAATTCTAATTGTTCTGATGCTATAATTGTTAGTAACTATATTACCATTATATTATAATTATATTTAAACATTTGAAATCTGTACTTTTAACAGATATTTATATAACTACTTTGACAATTTCCACATCCTTGGTACTTTACCTGTATATGGATATACGGAAAATGAAGTGAATGGATGTATGAATGAACTATCTTACTGCCCATGCAACATGCATGACTGACTTGTAGTGCAGAAGTACCCAGCAATTCAAGCACCTTTCCTCAGTCCTTCTGGGACGTTACTGTGAAGTTATGTTTCACATGTATCATGTAAATGTAGTCCACTGAAACCCTTCTCAGCTCTATGTCAGCTCATTTGCAAATGTGATAATGATCTGTGTTCAGGTGAAAGGAGGCATAATTTATTGCTGTTCATTACAAGTCCCTAAATGGTAAGCCTGTTTTCACAATTACTTAAAGAATTTGGAGGCAATTTGGTCCATTATAATCCAATAAATGCCTTAATGTTCTGCTCAGAAAAAATTGCAACACCTGGATGACAGGCCTGTGTTTCCACAAGACCGAGCATGTGCAGAAGCATGGTGAGTCACTACACATTGCAGAAGTACTTAATTTTTCTCTCAGCTTAGCAGCAGCTAGCCTGAAGTAGAATCTTGGTAAGTGCATTGAAATAGCTTGCTGGAAAACTTTGAAGGGCGTGGGATGTCCACCACTTGCGGTGAAATTACTTTCTTTGACAGTTGCAACAGATTGCTAGATGAAAGTACATTTTCCTGTCAGTTTAACCTACATTTATGGATTATTTTGCTATAATTTTTAACTATTACTTCAAACATATGAATTCACTGGATACTCTTGTACCTATTCTTCAGCCAGAAATGGCTGCTTTCCTTCTCATTCAGTATCATACAACATTGTAGCTACATATAACAAAAACTATGGAATAAAAATGTATCACATATGAGATCCATGGTAGGAAACAGAAGAAATAGAATACTTATTCTTTTTAGGCACATTCACGAATTGCAAAAATCGAGTATTAGCTTCGCCATGTCTGTCCATCCATCTGTCCACATGGAACAACTTGGCTCCCAGTGGATGAATTTTCGTGAAATTTGATATTTGAGTATTCTTAAAAAATCTGTCCAGAAAATTCAAGTTTCATTAAAATCTGACAAGAATAGTGAGTAAATTACATTAAGACCAACACACATTTTTGATTGTATCTTGCTCAGTTCTTCTTAGAATGAGAAATGTTTCGGACAAAGTTGTGGAGAAAACCAACACATTTTATTTTTTTGAAAATCATGCCATTTATGAGATAATGTAGAAAAATACCGTACAGCCAGACAGACCACAGATGACAATATGGCACATACCCATTGCATGCAGGATGCCCTAGGCTAACACACACTCAGATTATGTAATACTTATTGCTTTATCACTGCAACAATGGTTGCACAAACAGCCCTCAATGTTATATTACATGTACAGTGCCTGTCTTGTTAATTATATTTTTCATAAATACTCCTAAAATAATTCCCTTATTGGTTCCATAATTCTGTATGTGCTTAAGTTGTATCTGCAGCATTTGAAGTTAGTTTAGGTGTTGTGCGCATGTTTCCTCTTGCAGTGATTTCCATACACCACTGTTAGCACCACAGACATGAACATGCATCATACATGGGCAAAATTCCTTGTGAAAAACAGCTCACAGCAGTAGTCTGCAAAGAAACAATGATAATGGATTGGAATTGCTCATTATAGGATTTTGAGAACATGGTTATGAACTGGTAACTATTAACTGTTCAAGAAAGATCCTTTACCAAGTCTAGGGAAACAGTACCTCTGGATAGTGGGAACAACATTGAAGGATTTCTCCTGTCTGTCTACTGCAGTTTCCCCATAAGCATGTCATCCAGTCAAAAGCACATGTTGCTAGTGACCATTACCATGTGGCTATGAATAGTGGAGAGGGAAAAAGGTAGTAAAGTGTAACAGGTCAAAGGATAAATGAAGGAGTTTGATCCATCAGACTTCTTTCCATAGCCTTAGTATACGTAATTACCCACACCATACTATATTACAGTAATGCACAGTCCTGGTACAAGCCATGAAGGCATATGGGGGGAATGGAGGGACAGTTCAACTTGTTCTTAACCTTGGCACTTGACAGAGATGAGTGGTTAGCATCATATGCTTGCTGTTTCTGTCCTTGGGGAAGGTGCACTTATTATTGCACAAAAGGCTGGGTGGGCTCCACAGCCAGTCTGGGCACTTTGGGGTAGAGAAAAATCTCTTAAACATGTTAGGAATTGACCCACAATACTGATTACACATTCACCCCATCTTATCAGAATTGTCCCCAGGCTCTTCACTACACATTCACCACATGTCTTATCAGAAATGTCCCCAGGTTATTCATGTCAGAAAACTACATTTTTCAGGCAAGAAGGCGGCATAGAGGCAGCACAAGCAACACGGCAGCAGTGGATTGAAAACGAGCACAGAAAAATCACTGACAGTGTAATAGGTAATTTACTTTATTTGATAATCTGCACGAAGAACCACTCTTCTCAGCCTGTACCAAGTTCTAGGGTGGTAACCCTTCTCAAATTAATTAATGCCTTTACCCAAGTCCAATTACTCTTGTTCTCTACTACAGTGTATGTTTCAAGGTTACTATCTTAACCTTTCTAATAATCACATTCTCTGAAAATTCCTTTCAACAGTACTTTGAAACACATCTATTATATATTAATCATGGTGGAGGGCCTGGCAAAATTCACCAAGAAGTACTAACAACATTGAACACCCAGCACTCCGTAACCTATAAATTTACAATATCACAACGAAGGCAGTTATGTGCAGCTGTTTTCTTAGATTTCTATACTCACCATGTCACTCATTGCTTACAGCTCTCATCAAGCGACGTGATGCCTTGAGAAACGAGGAAATAGTTATCGCAGAGGCATCAGCTGGAACGGTGATTAATGAGGTAGGACTTTTCCAGCTACATGCTAAGTAATGTTTAAGATAAATGAAAGAATTCAGTGTCAGGAGAATGCATGGGTTTTAATTGCACTGTTACTTATTGTAACTAAAGCCAGATTTTTGAACAATTACAGTTCCATCACGTTTAAAAATTTAGTTACTATTTGCAAGAATTATGTATCAGTGACTTCTAATAACACAGTACAATTTTTTGGAAAACTTGCACAATACAAGACTTGCTGTTTGTGATTATGGACACAGTTCCCCCGACTTGGCTAAAAGACTTGTCACACGCAAGGTTTCAGTTTTCCCATGCATCTTCCAAGGTATCCCCCGTGTGTCTGACATGGGTGGGAGAGACATTTGATTCAAAGATTAGGTTACTTGGCATTTCAGAAAGTAAGTGTGCAACGATCACCAAGCTGCACACAGCCCAGATTCCAGTTTGGACAAATAACAGGGTTGGTGATGAAGCGTATGTAAATTTCACTAATTATTCCAATAGGAGCAAACTGTATTCAGCTGATGCCCAAATCATCTCTCAGCCACAACATTCAGCTCTTCATCCTGACAGGTTTTTTTTGTGGTTCTCCTCAATGCCCAGAATCTACACCTAGGTCTTGCAAAAGGTTGGTTCCCTTCATGTTTTACAACTGAAACCCTGCATGCTCTCCCCCCCCCCCCATGCAAGATGCGCCCCCACCCCTCCCACCCTCCTCACAGAATAAAAAATCCTCCACCCAA
>Ga0123352_10003038_pt1 | contig 23989 bp, 10 predicted proteins | sample TergutLab28metaG_FD_89700 | JGI IMG/M metagenome (GOLD analysis project Ga0123352, IMG submission 89700) | Labiotermes labralis P1 segment gut microbial communities from Petit-Saut dam, French Guiana - Lab288 P1 | ecosystem: Host-associated > Arthropoda: Insects > Digestive system > Gut ...
ATGGATGTATTAACATCCGAAACATGTTGAGCAGTAAATTGACATAATAAAGCAAGTGTCATCAAGTTGGTCTACCTTTATTCAAATATCAAGATGATGCACGGTCCAATACGCATAAGATACTGATTTTACAGTCTCGCATTTTGTCTCTTCTGCGTTTTTACTCCTTTTTTTGGTATGGTCGCAGCCAAGTGCCCATAAGACCAGTGTTTCCCACATTTTGCCCCATCTTAGGTGGACCCCACAAAAAAATGTAAGATCAGAATTTTACTGTAACATTAATTTAATCACAATGCAAGATTGAAGTATCCACATCAGTTGTGTGTGTTACGGCAATTTTTTAATACAAATGCGCCCTCTTGATGTACCCTTTGATGTAACTATGAGAAATTCAGTTCATACCTCTTATGAAAATTTGCAACTTTGGTCTTTTGTTCAAGGGTGCACAAATTTCCCAAAACTGTAGGAACTGTGCCAAAATTCTTTGCACCAGAAAGGTGGCAGGAAGCTAGTTTCATACTGATGACCCACAGGCGGTAGGCACTGTACACAATCTAGTGGCCTAGTTGACCTTTCACTCTGGATTTGTGCACCTTTGCCTTTCTGTGTTGGAAACAGTGGGTGTGGTCTATTAGTTATGTTGGTTTGTAGAGCAGGAAAGTAACTGTGATCTTTGCTGCATTTTCAGAGTGTTATGCGGTGTGCTTTTCTTACGATTTTGTTTGCTATTGTGCTGATGAGATCATGGCTTATGTTCTTCTCTGTTTACTTTAGAAAACCTTTTTACTGGTGTTTAATAGATTTCTTGTGTTTCTGTATGACATTTGTGTTTTTCCATACTGAGTTGTCAGCAGTAAGCCTAGGCCAGCAGATGATGTTTTCCATGTAATGTCACTTCCTCCCACTAAATGTCATGAGTTATAAATGACATATGAAATGACAAGACATAAACTTAATCACAGAACACACCAACCAGTGAACCTGTCCAAAGCATTAGGTTTTTCTGCATGTATGTACATGGATTGTTCTGTTGGTTTTGAACCCAATGTGCGTAAAGTGATTGTATGTTATAGAGGTCATGCAAGGGTGACTTAAATGCAAACCTTAAATATTTTTTATCACGTAAATTTTTGAACACAAAAGGTACACAGTGACTTCATTTTTCTGTGTAGTCTGCTGATTCATGACTCATATCCAGGTGTGCAGCTGTTCCATTCACCGTTATACGGCAATTTTCCTTCGCGATGGCTTCAGCTGCCACAGTGGCCTCTGGTGTCACTACTTGGTGTGCCTGACCAGGTCAAGGAGAGTCTGTTATGAAACTAATGCTGTTCATGAACTTTCTAGTCCACTCGTACACTTGCTGTAGTGACAGACATGCGTCACCATACTGAACTTTCATTCGTCGATGAATTTCGATGGGTTTCACCCCTTCACTACTTAAAAAACGGATGACAGGACGCTGTTCTTCTTTGGTGCATGTTGCAAGCGGGGCCACCATCTTTACAGTACTACTGCGCCGTCGTGTTGCATTCCTGCATCGTACTGCCGCCTGTCGGCCACTCTTCAAACCATGAGTATCGTTGTTAACTTACAAGACAATCGTGCTATGTTTCGAATTTTTATCACACTTTTAAAGTTTTCATTTGACCCTGCCTCGTACTTTGTCATGTTCCATTTTTCCAACCGCTTTCCGAAGTCGAGCGATGTTTGGTGGGTGAGATGTCGGATTTTACAGAATTTTTTTTTAGTTCGCGTATAATCTCATTTCTCACACAGTTGTTCCAACTGGTCTTCCCCAACCATTTGAGGCACCAAATTTGGAACTTCCATGGTACTGCAGATCTGCTTTTTGATGTGTCCAATTTTCAGCTCTATACAAAGCTGTGCTCCAAATGCAGCACTTCATTTGTTTCTGTCTTAACTTAAAGTCCACTTTGCTGGCGAAAAGAGTGTTCTTCTTGAATGCTGCTTTTGCCGCGTCAATCCTGGATTTAATTTCACATGTAACATCTTGCATCATATTTGCTATCATGCTACCCAAACAGTTACATATATTCCATTAAATAGAATTTTTTTTTTCTGTGTTAATTTATGCATCTGCAGTATAATCTCTTTGTCTGCTTAACTTCATTGTACGGCTGTGAAATATTATTGAATGGAAGTCAAAAGTTCTGCAATATAACTTTGGCGATAATGGTGTGGTATTTGTTTTCGATATTGTAGGAAAATCTGTGGTTTTGCTACATCAGCAGTGGATTCACATCCACAGTAAATGAGCACAGAATGCTTGAAGGGTTCTCGTCACCAGACACCGTGTTTGTAGTAATGTATATATAATATTATAGTTGTGTTGCTTATAAGTTTCAGTATAAAAACGCAGTCCCATCATGATTCTGTGCAGGTCTTAATTAATCAGCCGCATTAATTATAGCTTGTTTTAACTGATTAACCACATGTAACATACATAAAACCTTTATGGGTGTGTAAAATTTTTTGTTGAGTAATTTTTTACTGTATGGGTTGTTAAACATTTAAAAATGCTACTATGTTGTATATTCATTCTACATTTCATGTTGAACAATCATTCAGTAAAGTAGAACCTGTAAGATCATGTTTTAACTGTAACTGGCTGTGCATGCCTTAACAGAGGTGCTGCAAAATTGCAGTGTGTATATTCTGTTTGTGATATCATAGCCTGGGGGCACGTGGTAGCACAGTCGGTTGAGGCACTGCGCTACAAGCTGGAAGGTTGTGGGTTCAATTCCCGATGGTATCATTGGAATTTTCATGGACTTAATCCTTCCGGACGCACTATGGCCCTGGGATTGACTCAGCCTGTAACAGAAATGAGTACCAGGAATATTTCCTGGGGGGTAAAGACAGCCAGTGTATAGGGCTGACAGCCTTACCACCTTCATGTGCCGATTGTCTTGAAATATGGGAGCCTCAAACTCCTGGAACCCTCAGGGCCTGTCCAGGCCTGTAATTGGATTGCGGTTTTAAATCATAGCCTGATCATATCTACAGGAATGAAACATGTAGCTCTATAATGTAAGATAGATGAGAAGGCTGATGTGTAAGTTATATTGTATTTAATGTTTTATTATATGGCATAATGACATTATAGAATATTATAACATGCTTAGAAGTAGAATATCTTGCACAGTAGTGTACCATGTTTTGTGGGTTGCAAAATGTACCTCTATGTAGCAGTTTTTGTAATTATTCTTCCTTTAATTTCTTTTTTAATTGCAAATGAAACAGATGCATTGAAATTTGTTGTGTTACGCATGTCTGGTTGGTGTTTGCATGTGCCTAATTATGGCTGTACCTTGTTTTCTTTGCTGTAATTCCTATAGTAAAACACAACAGAGCTTGAAAGTGCATAGATTTTCTGTAACTTTGTAGTATGAAAACACTTTATGATAATATTTATTATTTTGAGTATTAATTTCTTGTTTTGACATTCAACTTTTTGTGCAGATAATAAACACACACACATACACACACATTAGTATTTAAATCCTCATTTAACAGGGGTGGGGGGGGGGGTTACATTCCTACAGATGTGGCGTACAGCAAACTAACATGGAGCAGAACAATTTTCCCAGAAAGGATTAGTTAAAATACCCAAGATTCTGGTCATGACAGTTCTTGCTACCAGTAAAAACAGTGTTAATTACTAATCAGAGTCTTGGGCAACATTGAATGAGGACTGTCTGTAATTGAAATATCCTTGTATAAGTACTGTCTGGCAAAATAATAGAAGTACTGTAATGTGGGTGAGATATTTATGTGCACATGGTAGAGATGTCCGGGGGACCAGTTTAAAAGTACTTTTGATAACGTTTGTTAAGTCCTGTGTCTGCATGCTTTTTTTTTTTTTTCAATATTTTAACTGCATTGCTGTCAAGAAGTTGACCTTCAATTTTGGCCATGGTTGTTTTTTTTAATAGTTTAATTGAATACTTGTGAAATAATGTGGAAACCGTTATTGGGAGTGAACATTAGTGACGTATATTACTTGCTTTGAAAGTTAAACCACCCCCCTGTCATTACCTTGCTGCCAAACAAAATGAGCGTCAACTTCTTGTGCTATATTTTTCGGCCCACCCCCTTTTTTTTTTTGTTTTGGGATTGATTATTGAGGGGGAAAAAACAAAAATCCCAATTTCAACAATTCAAGCATAAAAGAAGTTGATGTTCTTTTGTTTTGTTGCAGGAGTCAATGGGGGTGAATGAGCCTCCAGAGAGTCACTCCCCACGGTTGTTCGCGTGTATGTATTGTGGTGCGTCCTTTCCTTACCAGAGCAAACTCACCCGTCACATCCTGTCCCATAGCCTTGAGACCCTGAAGTACCGGGAGCAAGTGCATTTGCACCAACATCAATCCCTCGCATCAATGGCCACAGCTGGTATACCCTCAGAACCGCTGAATCTCATGGAGACCCACTTTGGTAGTCGACAAGATTTACCTGAGCCTCATGAAAATTCGGCAATGGAATTGGACTTTGCAGCAGCAGCCGCAGGGGGACCAGGAGAAGTGGGCACATCATCTAACGTTGTGTTGTGCAAATTTTGTGGGAAATCTTTCCCCGATGTGGGCTCACTGATAGCGCACCTCCCTGTCCACACAGGCGATCGTCCCTTTAAATGTGAATTTTGCGGCAAGGCGTTCAAGTTGCGACATCACATGAAAGACCACTGCCGAGTGCATACAGGAGAGCGGCCTTTTCGTTGTGCGTTATGCGGGAAGACCTTTTCACGTTCCACTATCCTCAAAGCCCACGAGAAGACTCACTACCCCAAGTACGTGCGGAAGTTCCTGTCTCCGAGTCCAGTGGACACCGAGGAAGAATCGCCGCAGCAATAACGCACCTGCTGGTACAAGTGCACGATCGTAAAGTTCGGCCGAGTGGATATGGTTGTGGTGGGCATTAGGGCCGCGCATCAGACGTTCCTCTCACCAAGTAATGCTGCACAGTGTTATTGCAGCAGACTTCATCTTCCACTGGTGGGAGACCTGCGTGCAGTAGTTCCTCTTGCCTAACCCCATCAGTGACTGAGGGGGAGGCTCTGCAGCAATAATGATACGGGGAGCTTAATAATTCCACATAGCCCCCATGTACTATTCCGTAAAATTTAACCTCACATGCAGGGAGATGCATTATTTACACTACACAATACTAGAGAGATTCTTGGTTATTTTGATAGATTTTTAAAAGAAACCGTATATATACACGTATGGTTAAATGTGAATGGAATTGTACAGGTTGGCCTTGGGACAGGGTGTTGCAACATAAGATTTATCTGTACGTAAATGTTGAAAAGTGTTTGGTGAGAAACACTCTAAAAATTCTTCATCGTCAGAGTGATTTAAAAATTTAGCTAGTTAAAAAATAATGTATTTGCTGCCCGGTTGGTGCTTGTGGTATAAGAACAAGGGTGTGTAGAAAGCAATCTGTCAAATTAGTGTGGGCTCTGCCACGGTAATGCTTCAGAGCGCTTGTTCAGAATGTAATTGGAGTAATTAGGACGGAAAGGTTTCTAGTCTGTTGGATTTCTTTTCAGTATAGTTTCGCTGTTTAAGTAGAATGCCAGATCGTCATCATCGCATTTTAATTCAGTTCTTGTGCTTTGTATCGTAAATTTAAGACACTCACTGAAATGTGAGAAAATTGTTGATAATTTGATGTTTTAGAAAATATACAGATGTCATTTGGAATGAAATTTGTAAACTTGTTAGATAAAATTAGACTTTTGTGTATTTAGCTATTGCGGTGTGAAAATGGCCCATTAGTTCATGTCTGAAATTTCACCATAGATTGCTTAAAACACCACCACCTCGATGACAGTGACTGCATAATTAGTATTCACAATGTGAACGGAGAGAGACGAGTGCTTTATGTGATGATACACGTGTATAAATTTCCAAAGCGATGTGCTTTATATAAAAAAAAATGGAGACCATGTTGATTATATGAATCATGAAGCATGTCTCGCCACCAAATGTTTAATGTTGCGTTAGCAATCACTTTTAGCAAGTAGCTGCTGGTATTTGCTCACTTGTAAGATGAGACATACTGTTTTGGGGTGTCACTTGAAAAATTCTTCATGTATAATCTAGTGATTGTTCTGAGGAGGTACTGACTTACTACAGCATGCATTTAGAAAGCAATCCCAGACTTTAAGCATGATCTTTACAGTTAGGAGAGAGTACAGTATTAGTGATGTAGATTGTACGTTAATTACTTTCTAAATAATTTTCTTTTTTTGAATACAAATTGCTGTGATACTTTTAGAATACTGTGAATATTTTATTGGAGACGTTGTGTACATTGACACTGGTTGTCAACATAATGCGATTATAATTTTAGGTCTGAAGCTTTGTTTAACATTAATGCCATTATGGTCAGAGAGCCCCAAGATATGTAACTAATTCTCACGTCAAAGATGTGGACTAAATGCAGTGATATGTAGCGTGAAACTTTGCCCAAGATTTCAGCATAGCGAAATCTTCTGCAGTGACGCTTTTCAAATCGCAGCATGTCATGTTTTAAGTATAATTTTATTTTAACGTAATATTTTCTTGCTGCAGTAGCTCGTCAGACTGTAAAGATAATAAATGCCTGCAGCAAAAATACGCAGAAAAATTTTGGTATTTGTCGCACGCACCAAATTTATTCAACAAATATAGGTACTGAATGTTTTAAACGTGGTATATACTCTCCGTTTTTTCTCTTCAAAAATGCAGTTTGTTTCATAATTCTAATTATTATTATGTATTATTCACATTTTATATACAGGGTGTGCTAAAATTTTAAAAAAAAAAATTCTGGCGCCAAAAGGTTAATGAATAGTGTGTTTGAATGAAACTTTTTTTTCTTTTTTGACAAGTACACCAGTGACAGAGATACGTCTCAATTCTTGTAAACGAGCAAACACTGTGCATAGTACACGAATTAATATCAAAAAGTACTGATCTTCCATTTACAAATGATAGTAAATATTGCATTTCCGTGAATTGTTGAAAGGACAAGAGATAACGTTTATTAATATAAACAGAAGCATTCCACTTCTGTTAAAGATGTCATTTTTGTAAGTAACGGAACAAAAGTTGGGGGAAACCTGAGGTAATTTCTGTTGTGATAGTTGCCCAGAGCTGACAGTGCTGTTACGCCAATTAAGTTTGTAGATATTATTTCACAGTATTATTCCTCTTGACACCATGCATGGGGCGAGAGCAGCTTGCCAGACTGCTGCTTAAGGGAACGGTATATAATATACTTGCTGATGACGCAGCAGTTGGATGTGATACTACTGTTATTAATTGCTTTAATGTTAGTTTATTATTAGGTGTAACTAGCCTTTGCTTTATTTAAATGTTCAAGCAGGGGAAGGATGGTTTTATTGTTGGTGGCAATTTTTTAAAAATTTGCCATTGTATACATATATATATATATATATACACACATATATGTGTGTGTGTATATATATATATATATTTTTTTTTTTTTGTCACAGACAGTTAAGTGGCTGTATGTGATTAGTCAACTTAATGAAAAAGTTCCTGAGATTTGTATTTAGCGAATGTTGTGGTGCTTTTTAGAGTGCACTTTAAGAAGAAGAAAATTCACAGATAGGTATGGATGCGGACATTTGGGAGTTTTGCGACTTCGCAATACACGTGTTTGTCCCTTTGACAGGTTGTTATCATATGGGACGTTCATCAGAATTGCTTATCATTCGGTTGTTAAGAAATTTTTGCGAAATGTGTATGAAGTTATCCCATTTTGTTTCGTATTGTTTGTTTGACGTGTTCGGGGGTTTCTAGACCTGTTATGTTCTCACCACTGAATGGTCCCATCTGTGTACAGCCTTAGATCCTGTTATGGAAGAGTATAGCAGTACAGATTCGTAGTACAATAGTTTGGAGACAGATATCTCTTTATCCTTTGTTCACCTGTGAATTTATTAGAGGTTTGCACATACACATTTACACACAGCTTCATCACAGGATTAAGATTGAGCAAGTGCTTTATATTAGTCTCAGTTTAGCTTAATGATTAATTGCAGTTTTTCCACAAGTTAATGTAATAGTACTTAGGTTGGTTATAAAAAGCAGATCACCAGCAACTCTTTCTTTCATTGTATCTCAATTAGTGGCAGCCAGACAGTATAACGTATTTGTTTAGATGTCTGTACAATAATCACACAAAGTATTATGCTGACACTTTTTTTTTAATGGTATTGTAATGATTCCCACAGAATGAAATGAATTTTGTTGTATTAGTGTTTGTTAAACAGTTCTGACCATTAACCAAGAAACAGTATTGCTCTTGGTTGAGCTGACTAGGTTTTGGTTTGTCATTTGTGTGTGCATTAGATGTTAGACATTTGGAAAGTTCTCTGAGCAGATCTCAAAAAGTATTGCATCCTTGTAACCACATTCTCCACAATATCGGTTCAGTGTTCTCTCTACAAGAGACAGATGGTTTGTTTTTGATGCACATTTATACAGCCCGACCTTCCGTCTTTTGACACAAAATGGTGCACCACTGTTGGATTATGCAATACTGAGCTTCTCATTTCCTGTGAAAACCATCCTTCATACTTCATTGCATACTACAAAGGAAATGATTTTAGATAGACATTACATGTGCAACATTTTATTAATGTATTCTTAGTTTCTCTTGGCATGAAGCACAGCACAGTGCGATGTGCGCTATCTGTAGAGGTCTGAGAACATGCTGTGATCTTTTTTCTTCTTTATCTCCTCTTCCCCGATTTACCCTGATGAGAAAACGTAGAGAAGCAGAATAATTTTACATGCAGGATTTTGTGTTGTGTTTAGAGAAGAATCTGTTAATGTAAATCCAATCATACCTAGCAGCTAGTACAATGTAGATGGCTTTTGTGGCCCACAGCCTTGCACTTAACTCTGTTTTGAAATATATATAATCAGTGATATATATATATATATCACTGATTTGCGACAAGAGTGTCACAACTCAAAATTTGGCATTTTTGAGTTGAGGTATCGTGTCATAACGCAGTTTGCAAAACTCGCCGCTGGAGAGCTCTTGTGTTATCACCGCGCTCATAGAAAATTATAGCACTTCAAAACCTTTAAAAGTCTGTCCTGAAAAATCACACATTTTGAGTTGTGACAGTGTTGTTGTGACACTTGTTGTGACACTGTTGTTGTGACACTGTTGTGGCAAATGAGCGACATATATATATATACATACACATACACATATATACAGGGAGAGTCTCTAGCTAGAGGGCCCAAACTATTGTCTATAAAAAATTATGTTGAGATAATGACTTGAAAATTTATATACACATACCGGGAACGATGCAAAACAGGACCTGCTCATAATCGATGCTGAAACTGGTCTCCTTTCAGATCCAAGCACACTTGAATGCATTTCTCCAAATTCTGGAATACTTTTCCCAAAGTGTCGACGTTGATGACTCTTGGTGTATAGCGTCTTTGAGTTGTTTGATTGTGCGTAGTGTATTTTTGTACACTTTGCCCTTCAATAGGCCCCAAAGAAAGAAGTCGGCAGGCGTTAGATCGGCTTCCCCCTTGTTTCTAACTTTTCAACCTATTTCTGGATGGAACACTTCGATGGTGCACATCTTTCACCAAATTCCGTACGAAATGCCATCTGGCATGCTTTAATGAACCTGTTTGCCAGTATTTACGAACGAGAAAACTGCGCTGTTCGACTGTATACATGGACAATAGTTTGGGGCCTCTAGTGAGAAACTCACCCTGTGTGTGTGTGTGTGTGTGTGTGTATATATATATATATATATATATATATATATATATATGCTACTGAACACTGCCCTTGGTGTGTACTGAACTATAACCCAGTCTGCACTGAGGATGATGCGTATTAGCAGTCAGACGTGTTTGTAAAATCCAGAATAGCATTAAGTGCCAAGCAGTGGACGAGAAGTCATCCATAAAGAACGTATTATTCGGCTGCTGCGTGACAAAGGTTAACTCAGATTTGCAGGACATATGCTATCAGTTATTGCATAGCAATACATACATTACATGCTTTTGATAGAATTTATGATAATGGCATATTTTCCATGTTCACAATCTAGAAACCAAGAGCATAGCAATAATAAAGAAGTACATCAGAACATATATATTTTAGTAACTGAAATGAAAATATAGAAATTGTATTTGTGAACATAATGAGCAAATGTTGTGGATGATAATGGCGTGATCACAAAAGCAAGTCCAGTTAGGGAATAATTAGTTGGCCCTAATATGTCTCTATTGTGCGAGTGAAGTTAGGTAGAGTGGTAACTGTATTGTCTTAGGTACAATCATCCGTTGCGTTGTCGGAACTAATTGGCCAATAAATAAAAAAACACACACACAAATGGTGTACTGTAAAAACACTGCTTTTTACTGTGTAGCAATTGTGTTTGTTTGTTTCATTTTTGTTTAGTAGCCAGGTTAACTGTATTGCTTGCTTCCTCACCGCACCCACCTCTTAAAAGATTTTTCTTACCAAGATATTCGCCTCTCTGATTTTGGGGGAAAATAATACAAATTTTAACTAGCAAGGTTTCTTACATTAGCTCCCTGTATACAGTATCCAGCCACATGAGGGTTCAGATGGGTTGTGCAGTAGAGTGTATATTTATTTTTGTGAATAGAGCTTTGTAAGGCTTTAGAGTTATTTTAACGATGTGATCCAAGGCTGTGAGATTTTGTGGTTCCTTCGAGGAGCATGAGGGTGACCTGATTACACTCGCACGATGGAGAGGCATAGATGGTGTAAAAAAAGAAAACCAATTTTACATTGGTAATGATTTTATAAACCGTAAATATATTATATATATATATATAAAAATACTGGTGTGTGTGTATAGATATTTAATTTATTTATTATGATAAATATAGGTATCTTTTGTGTATGACAAATTAACTTACTGTTTATTCTATATCTGAAGAAAGTATGTGTATTTATTGCTTTTTAATTTCTGAATTCTGTAATTTTTGTAACTTTGTTTTGTTATTTGCAAATGATGTGGTTGGTTGTTCAAAACCAAGAGTATGAATTTTTCTGGTTGTTGGTCAGATATTTTTAGCTTGCTGGAAGGGAGTGTTACTTAACCGATCCACACAGCTGTAGAATCACACCTTGCTATTGGAAATGTTCTTGAAAGCGCATGCAGCCAACATTCTTGACATGTGTAATACAAATTTGTCATAATAGAATGTTTTGTGGAAACTGGTCTGACAGTTGGCTGTTTTCATACGTACTAGAATTTCATGAAGTAGCGTAAGATTTCTCATTAATTTGTCCCAAAAATAACTGCAAATACTTTGTCCATAGTGTTCACACACATCGGTATTCATTTGTGGGGAAAAAGAAAAAAAAGTTCAATAACAATTGCAAATTGCCCTTCAAATTAATCGCCAGTAAAGTACCTATGTGAATGTTTCATATCAGTTTAACATTACCGATACTGAATATGAACTGTGTGTGTAATTGTGAAGCAAAATGCTGTTTCGTCTCTCTGTCAGTATCTGATGCCGGATACACTGTTTACTTGGATATATGAAGTATTTAGTGTATGTCGTGTGTGATAGGTTTTACAGGGTAATCTTCTGTGTTCTTACAAATTTCTGTGCACATTTTTATTCCCATGAAGTGCCCAAGAATTACTGTTTTGACGGGCATTTTACAAAACGTCATGCAACGTAACGGTGGGATACGCGACATACTTGGAATGTGAACGTCAAGTGTTCTGAAATATTTTTTAACGATGTTATGTATTCACGCTGTCTGTGTTCCTGTATATTATGTATTATTTACTCACAGTTATGTTGCATTTAATTGTGGCCAGGCTTTTCAGTTTAGGCTTTATATACTGCTTGCACTAACTTTGGTTTCTGTCTCTGATAATCTTGACAGCAAAAGACTGTTGCATGGTGTTACTGCTGATATTAGGGTTCTTTACAAAGTTGGCCTTGACACGTTTATGTAATGCAAGTATTTAATTGTGGCACCTTTCCTGAGAGGGAGTTCGGTCCTGAAAGAAAAACCTTTCGCTTTTGTACTAAGGGCCCGCAGAATGCATGTCTATTGTATATCATGTGTCACTGCATTTGGCTTATGTGTTTGATATTTTGGCTCCAGTCCAAAATTTTACAAAGTAAAACCATAATTAGTGAAACTTATTTCTCATGTAGTTCTTAGACTCAGTAAGAACAGGCTGTGAGATTTGATAGTGTAATTTCTAGCACTGTTCATGAATATGCCAGGCATTTTATGACCCTTTCATGAACTATTGTTTTGTGAGTAAACCTGACATTATCTTTTCTTTGTAAGGCTCACAGCCTTTCATGGCACCACAGGCAGCAAAATATTATGGGGGAATCAGGTGTATCAATCAACATTTTTACAACTGTCTCTTATCTCCATCAGGCTGAGTGTGGTAAGGACTTAACAATAAGTAGAAAGTTTGCTTAGGGCAGAGACTTTCCACAAAACACAAGTCATTGTTCTAGCTGAGGTTTATTAAAATCACGATATTATAATACACTAGCTTGTACGTGTTTAGGGTAGGGCATGTTACATGTAGGAGCTGGTGTGTTGTAATATTGTGGTTGTAATAAAATTGTGTGCATTCATTGTTTGGAATTGTAATGCATGAAATGGAGAATGTGTAACAAATCAGTGTACTGTGTGTGGAGAATGAAACACCAGTCGGTGTACTAGCTAAGGGTGGGTACGTTCATAAACACGACAGTTTACCAGCTGAGGGTGGAGACTTGCATAAAACACAAGTCATTGTACTAGCTAAGGGTGGATACTTTCATAAACACAAGACAGTTTACCAGCTGAGGGTGAAGACTTGCACAAAACACAAGTCATTGTACTAGCTAAGGGTGGAGACTGTCATGAAACACAAGTTGTTGTACTAGCTAAGGGTGGAGACTGTCATGAAACACAAGTCATTTTACTAGCTGAGGGGGGAGACACTTGAAACAGAAGTCATTATACTAGCTTTTGGTTGAGATCTGCATAAAACACAAGTCATATACTAGCTGTCAGCAGAGACTTGTACAAAACATCTCACGTACCGGCTGACAGCAGAGAATTACAGAACACAAGTCAGTGTACTAGCTGAGGGCAGAGAAATAAATGCATGGAATGCCAGTTGTCCCTCAGTTCTTGCTGCCGTTCGTGGTCATGAAGCATATGCCTGGACTATGACACAGAGATCTTATAACTCAAATAGGGATTGTATTTGTGCTAACAACTTTTCCTTGTTGACTAAGGTCCTTTGTGTAGTCATGTTGAGGACATTTGCTGCAGATGGCTTTTTATTTGCGGGATAAATAAAAAAACAGAAGAACTTGATGTGTGTCGGACCGTGCATCATTGTGATAACTGAAGAATAAAAACCAACTAGATGCCACCCATTATTTTATTGTACTTCTTATAGGCTCAACATGTTTCGGGCACTACTATGGCCATCATCAGGAGCTTGCGACTGTAATGTTGATTACCACATTGGTCGTTTCGTTCTTGGTTTGCTGTAGGTTGGAGGTTAGGTGTGGTTAGGCTGGAATAGTGTTGTACTTTAGACACTACTGCAGCCTAACCACACCTAACCTCCAACCTGCAGCAAACCAAGAACGAAACGACCAATGTGGTAATTAACATTATAGTCGTGAGGTCCTGATGATGGGCATAGTAGTGCCCGAAACATGTTGAGCCTATAAGAAGCGCAATAAAATGATAAGTGACATCTAGTTGGTTTTCATTCTTCAGTTATAACAAAAGAACATTTGTAGCAAAAGCTGTCAGTATGGCAATGTCACAACCCTCAGGTAGGATGGGAAATTGGTTTGCATGAGCAAAATCTCGGTTTTGAGGTTTCCACGTCATAGCCCATTAGTGTATTTTGTATGCATAAATAGCTGAATGGGCGAAAGAACATTGACTTCCACTTTGTCCAAGTCTCTTCCTTTAACTTTTTGTTTGGTCTTCACCATACCAGCCTTCGATGGAGACAGCGGATCTCCAAAATGTTGGACCTCAAGACAGCTGTATGTGGATGATAGCCCAAGAGTGTTTTAGTGAATCGTCTGTGAATTTTCCTGTGAATTGAAGTAGTTAACCTAATTTGAATTAACATTGGTTCCCCTTTTTCTGTAACCTCACGTGTACACCATGCCTGGCAGAACAAATGTACAGTTTTCTAACTGACCTTGATGGCTAGGCATGAAGCTAACCGCTCACCTGCATCTCGTTCTGCAGAAGTTAGGGATGTGTGGATCTCTTCCTCATACATCTTCATGGCCTGATCCTGAGTTAAGCACAGGGATAACTGTACATAATTCTAATGTGCGTCATCCCCGTTGTGTTTTGTACAATAGTAGGAGTTAGGTATGTTAACACTTAGTCAAACACAACTATATTTGTTTTTAAATATACAGGGGTTTACAATGACATGTTTCGGCCATATATGTGGGCCATCATCAGGTTGTGGTTAGACATACAGCTTAGGCTATACCAGCATGCGTGTGGTGGTCTTGGGGCGTAATGGGGCGGGTTCGAGATCTCGTTATGTCAAGGGGTACAGTTGTCCCGGGTGTATCTGGTTGGATATAGAGAGGAAAACAACGATATCCAACCAGATACACCCGGGACCATGGTACCCCGTGACATGAGATCTCAAAACCCGCCCCATTATGCCCCAAGACCACTACATGCATGCTAGTATAGCCTAAGCTGAAAGTCCAACCACAACCTGATGATGGCCCACATATAGGGCCGAAACATGTCGTCGTAAACTCTTGTATATTTTAAAACAAATATAGTTGTGTTCGACTGTAAGTGTTAACATACCTAACTCCTACCATAACTTTACATTTTATACCCAAAAATTGACTTAAGTGAAATTCATTTAACTGGAAACTTCGTCGAATTCTGTACGTACAGTCTGGGGCATTTCCTATTCGGTCCGTATTGAGATGCTGTTAGGCTGTTGCTTTGTAACTTCCCTTTTGCACATGCCATTAGAAAGAACCAAAGAACATAAACATGGTTGGGATTTGGTGGGAAACATCAGCTTTTGTGTATATGCTGATATTAAATTTATTGCAGTATGTACCCACTATAAGCAAGATTACAGAATTATTATAGGAGTCATCCCATTTTGTTGCAATATTGTAACAATTTATAATGGTAGTGACACAACATATGTTAATCAGCAACTTCTAAAGGTTGAAATCGGGGTTAAAATCTTGGCCAAGATTTTAACCTTTAGAAGTTGCTGATTAATTACTGACATAATAATTGTTGCAAGATTACAGAAGCTTCATTATTCAGGGTGGTGGTAAAGTAAAAAGGGTGAAGTTGTTCCTTCCCACTCAATTGAAATATATGATGGGAGTAAAGGTATAGCTCCACTCATTCTTGACCTCAGCACTAGATGTGAGTGGTCATCTCCATGCTCCAGTCACATGACCCATATAGCCATTGAATACAGTGCTGGATGGGCCTGATTGCTGGTTTGGATGTTTGGCAGAAGAGAGAATCTCATACCTGCACCAGGGTTTGAACACCAGACCATCCAGCCAATAGCTAGTTGATATACCAACTATGCTATCCAAGTGCACACTGGGGATGGTAGTCTGTACGTAAAGAGGAAATTAAGTGTGTGTACACTTTGTGTTCTAACACTGCCAGGAGTATGCAGAGTGGGAAGGTATGTGTATGGCTGAGGATTGGGGTCAGAAAGGTTGTGAATCTTGAATTGACGGCAAGGAGGGTAATGCTCTTCTAAGTTCAGCAGCTGTTTGCTCTGAAGAACAAAGGTTTGCAACATAAGTATGAAACCTGATGATATTGATAGTAAATTCACAGTTTGGGTAATCAGGTTCCATATGGAACTTGAGAATAGAGCATGATTTTCCACATCTGTTCAGCCCTTGTTTACATTCTTTGGGGGTCATTGTAGACTTTGTGAAGAGAAAAATTGTCATCTGGCAGTAATACTAATGTTTGGGCATTTGACATTCACTTTCTACTGATTTCACTGTTACTGTTCTTTGTTCTTGCCTTCATATGTACTAATTTAAAATGTGGGCTTTTGAAGTCGTAATTTCAAGGAATCTCTAAGTTTATTACAAAGTAATTAGATTCATGTTTAATGTCAAAAACCGAGAGTTTGGTGAAAGTGAAAGTATCGTGATTTACCCATTTATGGCTATTTCTCTTGAATTTTTTTTTTACTATTAAAATTGGTGTCTTTTAGAAGAACGTATAGGTTGAAACGTGTCCCTTGTCGCATTTATCGAGAAGTTGTTGCCGTATCAGTTAACAGTATAAGTTTACGTTCTACGCGTTCCATGTGTTGTCCTGTATTTGGTAAGTGATCTGACCTCAGGTAAGGTCTGAACCTAGAAATACCAAAATTTGACTTCTCTGATATTATATATGTTCAAGGACCTTATTCCCACGTACAATCCTGAAATTAAGCCTTGTGATACATTGTGTGTCCTAAAACACAGTAATCATTTAAAAATGTAAGGGAACTGTGCTCTCATTCAAGTAATAAGCAGTCCTTACTGCGTGTCTCATTTCTTAATGAGTAGATGGCACTGAATACAGACTTTGTATGCATTAATTTTGCTTGGTATCCTCCCTTAAAAAAATTGTCACGCCACCCAAAAAAAAAAATGTATTATCAGAAAAGTAAAGTAAGTTACAGTAAACTTCTTAAATCAAAGAAGAAAAGCAGTTACTATGTTCTCTTAAAGCTAGGTTTCATTAGTAAGTATGAGGCTTTTAGTGAAACTGATTGTATAACTCTCCATCTTAGTTTAACTTCATTGAACGTAAGACTGACATTGTTAACCCTTATCCTGCTAACATGGAGAATATGGTGAGCTCCTAGCAATGCTAACAAATGGCAGATGGGATTTAAACTCGGCGTTTAGATGGTTAACATATACCACATACATGTCACGGCTTGAACACAGTATCCTTCAAGGCATTTGAAGGCTCACGCTTCAATACCTTTGTAAAATACATGCAGATTGTGTCTCATTATATTACTGCATCTTAATTTGTTGTTGAATTAGGCACAGATTTTCTTTGGAAGTGAAATAAGTTTTGTGTGTGGCATCAAATTTTGTAGCTAACATCACTAGAGATGTCGGAAGATACGTCTGTTTTGTATGGGTTTTTTAGTACTACTGAATAGCTTTTGGCAAGTAATGGGACTCGGGAACTTGGAATGGTTCTGTCATCTAGGGTGTCGCACTGTGTTCATATGTACATAGGTGCCAACGTTTCAGTGGAGTATGCCATTTCCATCTTTCAGGGTAGAGAAGGTTGCGGTATACAGTTGCAGAACACGGGTACTTGTGTGTTCAGTCAGTGGTCTTCTGGGCATACGTGGTCGATGTGTGTTCCATAGTTTCAGAGGAACAAACTGTCTACATTCTCATATTGACAGTTTGCATGATGTGGATGCTGAAATGGAGGGAATATAGGATTTTTTGTGTTATACAGCAAAGTTGGAGGAGGTCTGGTCTGTCAGAGGTAGTAGTGAGCCGGTGGGAGTGAGTTCCAAGAATGGCTCATGGACAGATGTGAGTGGTGAGCTATAGAATGGCTCTTGATAAGGTCAGCAGTGAGGAATGTGTAGCTGGAACTCACTCCCACTGGCATGTTACTAGTCCCAACTTCACCATGTAGCCAACACACACCTTTCTTCCCACCACTTCAGCATCCCTATTAAGTGACACCGACGTTGGAGGCAGTATGACCCTTCGAAATTTCCAAACACATTGATCACGTGGGATATAATCCCTCAAGAAGGCCTACTGACCAGCAGCTGCTGTTGAAACGTGAAAACTCCTGTTGGTACTTGTGTACCACGCTGCATGGCGTCACATTCCAGAAGAAGCAGTTTTGTACAGTCACTGCCGTAAGAACCTCGGGCATTGTGTTAAGTACTTCTTGGGTACTGTAATCAGCTTCTCCCAGACTCGATACTCAGTGTTTTTGAACTGCTGTCTGTAACAGCTTTTGGGACCCTTCAAGTAATTAACTGTGAAAACAGTATCATTTAATTTTGAAGACTCATTAGTTAATGAATAACATTGTGCTGAATTGTTGCACCCTAATGATTCGGACATCAGAGCGCATATGAATACACAATACCGAGGAACACGGTATATTTGCAGTTAGTTTTTGTGATGAATCATCTGTTGATAATAATGTGTGAGGCATAGCCACTGACTGCAGGGAAACTAAATGAAAGTTACTGATTTCCTTTGATAATAGTGCTGTGTTGGGTATACAGGTGCTAACCGTGTGGAAGCTTATCATACGTATTCTTGGTGGATTGCTTGGTTTTTGGTGACTATGCAGTTTGGGTAATCAGGTGTTTGCTTAACGTAAGATGAAGGGAATCTTCATTTGGCTGTGGCTTGCCTTGGTACAAGAATATTGTTCCCTGACTGAAGTTGTATTTTTCTAAGCCTGAAGTTTGTTGAAAAAAAAAAAAGTTAACATGTTTTGAGAGCGACTGTTAATGTGTACGTGAGTTATTCGTACGAGAACACAAAACACGAATTGCAGATAACTCTGTGATAGTTTGTGATTCTAATCTGCGGTTTGTTTGTATGAAGAAGAAAAAATTCTCTTTTAAAACATATGATTGTTGAGAAGTATTTCAACAAAGATGCTGCATCCTAAGGGTCTCTGTAATCAGGGGGCCCTATAAAATTTAATTCTTGTTTTGTTAATGTGTCTTATCCTACAGAATTATTTTTGTTATGATTTTAAGTTGTCTTGTGTTGATTATATGCTGTCTTTAAATTCATTTTTTTTTTGTACATGCTGTTGAAATCTTAGATTAGCCTTGGGGTCTTAGAACCTGTACCAAATGTGCATTTGAAAAGTCCTGTTATTTGTTTTTAGCCTGTTTCTCTCTCTCAACAGTGAACTGCAAGGAATAATTTTGTTGTTTTGCAGCTGTGGTATAGTTTTACTTTTGATCTGCATTGTGTGCCATTCCATGATTACTTTTGAAGTCTTTTAGAATACTTGTTACTCCCACTGAAACTAATGCAGCTAAATTTGGATATATTTTCGTTATCTTGACTTTTTAAGTTAGTGAGTGCATTGTAGTGCTGTGTGGTGTGATCACATACATGTGATAAAAACTGATATATTGGCTGCTGAGGAAACACCTGAGCTTGTGTAATTGTTGCCATATCGTCTGCAAGAAATCTGTTGTCCCTCTTTGTTAACCTATCCCCCCCCCCCTCCTATGCCTGAACCCTGTGCATAATATTCAGTGTTCCACTTAGTAATCTGTGGCAAAAGTTCCTTAATACTGTTGAAACAGAGGCAATCCCTGGCCAACTGTCAGTGCAGAATAAGCTGGCAAGTTTTGATGGTACTGTATACATTGAATGAGGGTTTAGTAGTGTGTTCAGAATTTGCAAATTAATACTTCATATTTTAGCAGATATTTCGTTACAGTATTACAGAATATAAACACGAATTCTGTTACAAGTACAATCATTTGCACTAAATGTTACTTGAACTAATCTTATATGCAGTGTTTGTCGTGAAAAAATACACCAAAGTAATTAGTGCACACTAATAAAAGGTCATTATTTTATTTGACAACTATTGTTTGTCGCTTCTTGTGTCTACTCTGCTGTGTGTACGTGCGTGTTTGGCCGACTGGGCTGTGTTATATGATAAATGAGTTGACAAGAAGTGGCAACCATTAGTTTTGTAAGGTGACTTAATCCTCTACGTGTTGGAATTGGTCCCTTCATAATTCTGAATTGGTCTCTAATTTTGTGTATTTGAAAACTAATTTTCATTTGTGGGATTTCATTTTGAGCTGAGTTGACATATCATTCTGGTCACATATATTTGTGTGGTCATTATTGGGCATGTATGTACTGACAGAACTTGCTGAATGACAGTGGCTCCAGTTGTGCCTGGACCGTCTTTCCAGACGGGCCTTACATGTTCCTGTTTAGAGATAATACATTGTATCCGTAACCTATCTGGAATGCACTAGTATGGATCTGCTTTTTTTGAAAGTCTAAGTCAGTTGCAAATTCCTATGCTTGTATCCCTTTTTTATTATTATGATTATTATGATGATTATTATTAATGTTACATTATGTGATATATATTTGCTTTGTTCTTGTACACTATTACTGTTATAGAAGTTGTATGTTTGCCATTCAGCAAGGATTTATTTTTATGCTCTTCAAACAAAACATGCATATCATAGCTGTAAAAAAATTTTGACAAATAAAATGCTGTAAAAAGCTGTTTCATATGAAACAGTCATAAGTTGTACCCAGATTAGGGATAAAATGCAAGCATAGAAAATATACAGTTGTTTTAACTCAATTCATCAGCTCTTCTCTTTACAGTCACAGTACCGAGGCATGTTACACTAGCGTGATGTAGGAAGACGTCGTATTACCTTTGATTTTTCCTGAACTTTTGACATTTTACTCCCAAACATCTGTCAAAAGTTTTTGTTGCAAGTTTGTAATGTGCCCTGGTATGAATCCCGCTCCTTATTGCATTTTAAACTGTGTGGTGTGTGTGTGTATATATATATATTATAATTTTGATGGTGGTTCATTTTTGACATGGCATCTTTGGAACACATGTTACACTTACTTTGGAATAGTGAGGGTGCTTGAGAGTCGTCGTTTTCTGTCAACAAAGGCATTCACTGTAATATTTCACACATACAAACTAGACAGTTGTCCAGAATAAGTTTCTCATCTTTGTTAGTGTTAATGTGGTTCGCGTGTCTTGCGGCCATGAGGTAGATTGCTCACTTGTGTCACGGCTGTTTCTGAAGGTATCACGCAAACACATCTGTGTTTTTGATAGTGACTGAACTTGGCCTGTATCATAAGTCTTCAGTGAGTGTGAGCCAATCTTGAGCCATTTCACCTAAAATTCAGTAATTTTACTGCTCCACATTCTTACTAAATTGATGGGTAGAGGGAAGACATATGAAATCATGCTGATCAGTGTCATTGTTCACATGAAACATCGAAAATTCCAAGTTAAATTTGAACCACCATACAATTGGGTAGTGTGAGTCATTGCTCATTTTGGGATTGTGTGCCTTACAGGACGTAATGGTTGTGGATGGACGGTATGGACCCTCATGTGCAGTGGCAGCTGCACGGCATCGTGGGGCAGAAGTTCAGATAAGTAATCACAGTAGTAGATCTTCCACACCATTCCAATTTCCCTTCCCACCATTCAGCAGTAGCTATGGTGGCGCAGGAGTTGGAAGTGAGGGTGGCGGTGGAGAGGGCTCTAGTAGACAGAATTGCTCGATACTAAGTCTCCTGCAGCAGCAAGGCTTGATAGCGTCTCCATTGTCAGAGGATGGAGGTAGGTCTTCTGTAGGTTCCATGAGTGGAGGAATGTTTCGTTGCAGCATCTGCCTAGCCGTGTTCCCATCGGCATGGCTGTTGGAACAGCACACTAGCCTGCAACATGCTTCACAGCCAGGCACAGTGGATGGCGAGGGTGTGGAGGAAAAACCCTTCAAATGTGATCAGTGTGGGCAGAGTTACCGCTACCGTTCAGCATTTCTGAAGCATCGTGAGCAGAACCATCGTGCAAAACTTCCTGCTGACAAACTGTTTACCTGTGATGTGTGTGGTATGCAGTTCCGATACCTGAAATCTTTCAAGAAGCATCGCCTCAATCACGCGCTTGAAAAACTGCATTCAAAGTCACCTCCTGATCTTGACACATTTTCCAGGGTCATGAGAAATAATGGAGGGCCATTTGCTGATAAATCAATATTTCAGAGTGGCACGAACATCCCAGAATCTTCAACAGATTACAACAGTAGAATGTTGATGTTGATGCAGGGAGGAAGCCGGCTGAATGGTGATGCCACGTTCTTCTCACCACCACTTTCCAGTACCAGGGAGAGTGGCCGGGTCACTGCTCCTCCAACAGCTGTGCTCCCATCCACAGAAAATGGCAGTGACCAGGTGTCCAGCTCAAATGAGGCCGTCGTAAGCAATGTGGCAGATGACGCAAATGCGTGTGGTGCATCTACACTTCAGCGAGCAGCAAGTGTGCCTGTGTCTAAGATGGATCAGCAAAACATCTACAAATTTTCTTTGGATGATTACTATTACGGGAGTAGCAGTCACGTGGCTGAAGGAAGTAACACACTTGCTAGAAGAGGTGCAAAGTCAGATCGGGTGTTGGATGGAGAGCAGGATGAGACAATAGATTCCCTTGCGTTCGCACTAACAATGGCTTCAAATGGGAGTGGTGATGCTTTCAGATCTGCGCAGGAAGCTTCACTTCTTAATTTGCTACGCCTAGATGCCACAGAGAGACAACGCGAACGTCGCTTTGCATGCCCGTTTTGTGGAAAATGTGTGAGATCTAAAGAAAACCTTAAACTTCACGTTCGTAAGCACACTGGAGAACGCCCGTTCGTTTGCTTGTTTTGCGGCCGAGCGTTCGGAGGGAAAAGTGATTTGACTCGACATCTGCGCATCCACACGGGTGAACGGCCCTATCATTGTGAGATGTGTGGCAAGTGCTTCGCCCGAGCAGACTATCTGTCCAAACACCTCACCACACACATTCACAGCTCCCAGCGGTGAATATCTCACATTCATTCTTCCAATGTTGGAATGGATCCTTTATCAAGCGATGACTACCATCTATTTGTCTCATGCATATTGCTTTTTTGGGGGTCACAGATTAACATGAACTCCTGTAATCACATGGTATACTTATAAAGGGGTAGTTCAGCATTAAACTGGATGGCAGTGGTACAGAATTCTTCAAAACCATGTCGAGAAGTGAATTCTCTGTCATATTTCAGGCACCCAGATGTGAATGTTTTCCTGATTGAAAGTTGTTCACACTTAATAAAACTGTACAATGGAGTAATCAAAACCCACGTCTTTATTTGGTTATAAAAGGGGTACAATATGTTTTGGACTGATAAGGCAGTTGTGTCTCTTTTTAACATCTGCGTGCAGGGAAAGCAGGTACATATGGATGAAAGAATTTCAGTCTGGCCTGTTTAAGTGAAATCAAATTGAATTTATGTGCAGACAAGACATGAACTTAAATTTTTTGTACGTAAGTAAGAAGAAGTCCGGTAGATTACGCCCCTCAATACAGTACCCTTACTAAGCGTACTCGCAATCAAGTGGGGGTTTACAAGTATACAATACTATATTTTATGTTAACTGTTATTTTTGTAGGTATGGTATTTAGTAGGATTATTATTGAAGGTCACAATGGTATGTTACTCGAACAAATGGTCAGCGTCACAATAATATTACTATGAAAATAACTTATACTGACTGCCAAATGAAATGGACTGAATCTTCTATACGAGACTGCCTTTTCCCGAGAAAGTAATAATGAGGCACGATGACAAAGGAACTGCAGGCATCTCTAGCAGTGAACTGTTACTATTGCCATTATTTAGAACTAAGTTTTGTGAAGTGAATAATACTAGAAGCAATATATTGGTGGAAGATTTTAGGGAGTTAGCAGCTCCCTTTATGCTTACCCCCATCGTTATAACACATGACTGAACTTGTTATTGTCAGTGATGATATATATATAAGTGTTTATTTATAAGTGTATTGTCACAAAACTGCGTAACTCTTTATGTCCTATAGTATATTTATTGTATAGTAGTATTAAAAGTTTTTAGTAAAGTGCAATACTATGATAGGTCCAGATAACATGCTGCATCGTAACAACATCCATGTAGCAGAAACGAACATGGCATTGTACTAACACGGTTTCTTAATGCCAGTTTTTTTTTTTCATTCATTGTTCTGTGCATCATTGTAATTGTTCCAAAATAATTACCAACAAGATGACACTTATGGACTATCCTTTATTTCACG
>Ga0123352_10003040_pt1 | contig 23983 bp, 10 predicted proteins | sample TergutLab28metaG_FD_89700 | JGI IMG/M metagenome (GOLD analysis project Ga0123352, IMG submission 89700) | Labiotermes labralis P1 segment gut microbial communities from Petit-Saut dam, French Guiana - Lab288 P1 | ecosystem: Host-associated > Arthropoda: Insects > Digestive system > Gut ...
ACCACAAACTACCACCGTAAAAACACATTCTGTGCAGTAACCTTACCACAAACTACCACCGTAAAAACACATTCTGTGCAGTAACCTTACCACAAACTACCACCGTAAAAACACATTCTGTGCAGGAAACTTACCACAAACTACCACCGTAAAAACACATTCTGTGCAGTAACCTTACCACAAACTACCACCGTAAAAACACATTCTGTACAGTAACCTTACCACAAACTACCACCGTAAAAACACATTCTGTGCAGTAACCTTACCACAAACTACCACCGTAAAAACACATTCTGTGCAGTAACCTTACCACAAACTGCCAACGTAAAAACACATTCTGTGCAGTAACCTTACCACAATCCGACACCATAAAAACAGATTCTGTTCAGTAAATTTATCAGAGAAACCGCAACCATAAAGCAGCTTCCGAGCAGTAACCTTACCATAGAAACTGCCACCATAATAACAGATTCTGTGCAGTTATCTTACGACAGAAACTGCTGTCATAATATCTGTCTCACTGACAATAACGATCATACAATAGAAGATATAAAGGGAAGTCAGGTTATGTATTTGCTAATATTACTTCTTTACTGACTGGAAATAATTCTATTTCCTTAGTAAAAGAAGCCAAAATTCTAGATTTGCTAATACCAAAAACCAACACTTACCTCTTGCAGTCCTGTCTACATCTGCGTAATCCATTTCGGTAAGACCTACGTAATATTATCCTATTCTCTTAGTCTTCCAAAGGGATGAGTTCTTCAAACCTTCCAACAAGCACGGCATGCTTTTATTCTTACAGAACCATAAGCCATTCTTGCCTGCAACGGAATTAAATTAATACAATTTCTTTTACGTTTCTTGAGACTTCTATTCCCACCTAAATTCTCCATAATAAAAGAGCTGCAGATTTAATTGCTCTTACTGAAATAAATGGAGATATTTCTGCAGCATTATAACTTAAAAAGTATGTCTTTCATCAATATTAGGCGACTCACTGAACATCATAAAAGAAAAAATTCATTTTTATTTCCATAATTTCATTGCGCTTATCTACGATTAAAATCTGAAAGAACTTAAAAGGCGAAGCCACTAATAATTCATTACTTTGGACCCATGAAAATACGTACATTTACTTCCTTAAATTTCTTTAATGAACAACAGCGTGAATGTCGATGTTTTATGTATAATGCCAGTTCAACAATTATAAGTAGATGTCGCCTTTAACTGTAAGCAAAATTCCAACTAGGAGCCCGTTCTCTTACTCCAATTTATCCACTTTTTTATATAAACCCCTGGAGGACATCCGTTGACACGCACTTTCTTCAAGCTGCAACGAATACTTTGATATTACTTACGACCTTACAGCAAATTTCTATTTGACTTTTATTGGTCTTGAGCATAGTGATAATTATACGTGTGTGTGTGTGTGTGTGTGTGTGTGTGTGTGTGTGTGTACTACACATGTAAGTCATGCAAGTCCAGCTTTACTTCCATGTCCCATAAACGTTATAATTAAGTTGCTTCGCTTCAAGGGAGAATATTTCTTCTCTTTCTTTTATCATAATAATATGTAAAGTTTTTAACTTCAATTGATTATTTATTCTATTAACCCTTTAGACGCCTAATGTCAACTATAGTGGTCGTAGCGCACCGCTAACCTCTAAAGTTGCATTTTATATATTTATTCAACAAATATAGGTACTGAATATTTTAAACATGGTATACACTCTCCGTTTTTTTTCTCTTCAAAGTGCAGTTTGTTTCATAATTTTAACATATTTGGTTCCTGTATTATTCACATTTTATATACAGGATGTGCTAAAATTTAAAAAATAATTCCGGCGCCAAAAGGTTAATATATCTCAGCCCTATGATACCTTCATTTCTAATTGAGGCCCCCCCCCCCAATAAGTGTGGTGCAGTACGTCACATTACAGAGAATTAAGCTGGGACAGAGCAGGACTTCTTCCTCTATAAGCCCCGTTCCAAATAACACAGCGTGAGTATAATTGCAGGCATGGTGTAGAGACCGTTATAAGTGCAAGAAACCTATTATTTCCTTATGATAGATACGGATGAAGACAAACATATTTTTTTCTATTCCTTTCTCTGTAACCTTTAAGCACTGTGGTTTTATGTTAGTTTGCGATTAAGCGTGTTGCACTAAACCTTCTTCCTCATCCTCGGTACGAAAGGTCGCAGACTGGTCAAGTATTTACTTTCAAGGCTTCTTATTCTGAAAGTGTAAGGCTTTAATTTAACCCAACTACTTAGGATAGTTAATTCCGCAGGCAAAAGAGAAAGATCGTTACGACCTTCTGGTACTGACAGCAGGCAGAAGGTTCCTCTTGACAGACCTTTCTAATCTCGGGCAGACCTATCATTATGTAGACTTAATGGACAAACATCGAAATAATGGTGCATCATTTTTTAATCGTAAGAAGTTTCGTACAACATTATATTTCGCTGTCTTAGGATTTATTTATTTGCTCATTCATTTAATTATTTATTCATTTATTTAAGGACTCTGTATCTCAGATTACAAAGCGTCAAATGTAAGGATGAATTCACAGCAAAGAAACTTTACACGGAATGGAGGTGGTAGTGGGCTAATTTAATTCACTCCTATGGAATTTTCCGTGAAAGACTGATCAAAACTCTGAATAATCTGAGTCAGGGTAACGACGTCCTGACACATGTTCCACCTGGGATCCTCCCAAATACCGTTGAGGAAGGCTACTCTTTTGTCACAAAATTCTATGGCTCTTAAGCCATGACCGTTCTCTACTGAGGGCTATCCAGCGGCATAATATTTAAATATGCAGCACTGTGTCGATGAGTGGGAACATTGCTGTTGATAAGAAACATAAACACCGATTTTCCAGGTAGCATGTCAGCCACATGAAGAGGGTCTGTGCAGCGCAGGACTGGGCTGCTGGAGACTTCATGTTCAGTTTCATTGAATTATAGAAATATATTGTGTTGAAAAAGAATGATGCGATTTTGGGCAGGCTCTATCTCGAAATACGCAAGAGGCATTACATTAATTGTTGCACTTTAGATTCTCCCCACTCACACAGTTCCAAGGGCCATCGCAAGAGTTTCTACACTTCGTAGTTCAGATTCGTGTAATCGCCATACATCAACATGAGTCGTATACCAGATGGATTACGTTCCTGTTCGAAGAACCTGGACGTCAGCAAAGAAAGGGGTTAGCTCATGCAAAATTAAATTACCTTATACTAAGAACGTGCGGTTTCATATATCGTTTTCTTTCCTGTCTTCAAATTCACTTCTTTCTGCTCGTACTTTGAACATTCTTACCTTAGGTACCTCCTTCTTACACCAAAGACTAATCCATACGTCCTCGTAAAAATTATGTGACCTATCAGTATTACTCGCATGGCAGACGTCTTAAGAGTAAGGGACTAAAAGGCGTTCAGACAGCAATGATTTTGTGTAACGGAATGTTTTATGAGATTCTGACTTTACGTAACACGATGCTGTGCATTCTGGTAGGTAATTACGAATTCACAGTTTCTACCATGACGCTGGAGGCAGTAATTCTGTCCGAAACGTTAGTAACTAACTACAAGAGTGAGTGGCGTCACATTATATACAACAGCAATTAGCTATGACTTTGGAAGGAGTTTGGAAGCAGAGGATGAAGGCATGAATGAACAAACATATACTTGGAATTTCGCCTTTGGCAATGTTTTAAAATCTTTAAAAAAGGACCCCGTTTTGCAAATATAAAAGGTAGAGTACATCTAATTTACGGTCCTTGATAATAAATTTTCGAAAACTTGGTAAGTTTTATAGTTGTTAAATTTTCAGTAAATGAAATAAAAATATGGCAGTAATGCAAAACTTTTGTTCGATTCTAGACATAATTGTACCAACTACTGGAAAAAGGCAAGATCAATCAGTTGCAGAGGCATAGTTTAAAGACGTATAAACATTAATATTCTTGTAACAATTTTAATAATCCCCGTAGCAATGGGAGTAAGAATCTGAGATATCACACTGTAAACACCATACGTCAAATATTGGGTGTAGGCCAATAACTGCGTGCTAAGAATTAACGATTTGTAACTACTCCTGAACAAACAGTACTAAGCTGACCAACTTGAAGGGTGATGAGAAGAGCTGGGTAGGTGACACGTATGTTTGGAGAGAAATTAACACAAGGTTTTGGTGGAGAATCTTGAAGGACGGAAACAACATGAAAGACCCAGGGAGAGATAGGGTGATAATATTAAAATGGACAGTAAGAAAACTGGATGTGAGGGCGTAAACTATATTAACCCTTTAAACGCCGAGTTAAAACCATCTGCCATTTGCTGACATTATTAGCAACTCACCATATACTCCACGTTAGCAGGGTAAGGGTTAAATTGGCTAAGGGTAGAAGAAAGTGACGGGATCTATAGAACACGGTAAGGAATCTTATGGTTCCACAAAATCTGAGAACTCCTTGCGAGGCTGAGGTACTCTTCAGCTTCTCAAGGACTCCGCCACATGCAGCTAAAAACTGCAAACATGGCAAAAGTAACCCTGAGTTTATGCAGTAAGTTGAAGGCGGACAGAACCTGTTCTTACAGATATATCTGTATAAATGTGAAACAAAGTTACAGCAAATATCTCAAAAACAGACAGAAATATTACAACAGAAAGCTGACTTTATGAGTTCTATTTTGAGTGCCTTCCTCCGAAGTTAAATTGTCGAGGCCGTTCGGTAACAGTACAGAGCAAAAATTCAGTACTGGCCTCAGGGATGGAACTGGAACGGAACTCCAAGGCTACAGCACATAAGTCAAGAGATCCAGCAGCAATCGGGTTAGAATAAAGAACTCAGTTCAATAGGGTAGCTCAAGGCCACAGCCGGTCACCTACGTTGCGTTATTAGGAAAGATATCTTTTGGTGTTTTGAACGAATACAAGAATAATATGAGAATAAAGTGTTGTCTTTATATTATACATATTACCTGGGCACCGCGGTAGCACAGTGGTTAAGGTCCCTGGTTCGATCCCAGCTGGTGTCATTGGATTTTTCATTGACATAAAATCCTTCCGATCGCAAGATGGCCCTGGGGTCGCCTCAGCCTCCAACAGAAATGAGTACTAGGAGCATGGTGGTAAAGGCGGCCGGTGCGTAAGGCTGACAACCTTACCACCATCCTGTGCCGTTGTCATGAAATCGGGGAACCTCAACTTCCTGGAACTGTCTGGGCCACTCCAGTCCTGTAACGGGTTTCCTTTATAATACATATTACATATAATTAGACATGTATTTCCTATATGAAACCCCAACTAATTGCCCTCTTATGACAAAAATTGTGTGTTTTATTATTTTGAAGTTTACATGGACCGGCTTAAATAAGCCATCATTAGAGAGACACAATTATAAAGAAACGAAGCATGTATATCAACATAAATACATATCGTAGACAAATATGTAGTGCAAATGTGTGTAAAATATGTCAAGAGATTGATTTCATTAAACATTTTAAAATAAACTGGCGATTTTAATACCATTATTTTCGTTTCATTTCTATTTTTAATTCAATTAATATACTTATATCTGACTGCTACATTTTACACATGTTTGTAGTATGTATTCGAAGAAAATGCTTATGTATTTTGGTATACATCCTGTTTTTCTGTGATTGAGTCCCTCTGACGATAGTGTATTTAAGCCGTAACATGTAAGGAGATGAAACCTACAAAACAATACAACATATACTTGTATTCTGTTTGTCATAAAAGTGCAATTAGTCGGAATTTTTTGTTTCGACAGCACTCGTGGGTCTAGACTTCCTGCTTGTGAGTTTTCGAGAACACACACAAGACACAGCACACTCGGTAACACTCCTCTAGACGAGTGATCGGCAAGTCGCAAGGGCCTCTACCTGACAACACACAACGATGACAAGATAGACATCCATGCTCCCGACTGGATTCGAACCCGCAATTCCAGCAAGCGAATAGCTGACCCACGTCTTAGGGTGTGCGGCCACTGGGATCGACAATTAGTTCGAATGAAATATAATAATTCAAGTATTATCTGCATCTCTTATGTACGCCCGCACGTTTAGAGAGAGCAGTCTGAAGTGTCCTGATTAAGAAACATTACATAGTAGATACGAATTATACTGGAATAATACTGAAAAATACTATAACTGACGTAAAATGGGATTACCCAAAATGGTATAGTGCCTAGGCTACTTGCCGGATGACCGAGGTAACTTAGGTCTCTTAGCACAAAAAGTACCAGATTTTTTTTTTCTCCAAAATGCCCGAGCTACTTCGGAGGCCTACACAGCCTGAAATTCAGTAACTAAACGGGACTCTTTTCCGGGGTAATTGGCTGAAGCGTGAAGGTGATAGCTGGCGCCAATCTTGTACATTCATGGCTTGAACAATGAAATCATTAACCTATTACTTTTTACCATACAACTTCTTCGAAGGTTTGCGGCGAATCGTCACCTCACAACCAGGGGTTCAGTACCAGGGCATTGGAATTAATGGTGGAGATAGTGGAATTATAACACATTTATCTTCGAGAAATTCCTGTCTCATCAGCAAATAACTGTGTGGAACCAACACATCGTAAAAACATTGCCTTGGTTCAGATTCCCTCGGATCAGCCTCGCCGTAGGAACTGATATATTTAGAGGAGATTCACATATTTAAATTCTCTTCGTAGGATGTAACTCTTGTTAAAGTGCATTGTGAATCCTGTAAGATCCTAAAGACTGTTACCCTAATCGGAAGAGGAGATACTAAATCTACGGATATACCAAGCGGTAAAACTGCGAGAACACCCGTACTTGCTTTCCCAGGTACGAAAGCCGGTCCTTCAGGTTCCTAAAAAAGTCTCGTTTACATCACTTAGAAGCATGCTGTTTTATTCGGTCCAATTGTTTTGGGTTAGAGAGTAAGATTATTCTAATAGTGACAAGTAGAGTGGTGGGGTAGATTTCTCTGCTACTGTGCTTACTACAGTACAAGAGTGAGGGCCGTCCTTCCTAGTGCTTCAGTTGGCACTCCGTCATCACACAGGAGCGATGTTACCTGGACCGTTCCTTCTGTCAGTCGCTGCGTTTCTCGCCTCGGCAAGTGAGTACAATGTCGAACACCTGCAGTGTGAAGTGCTTGCATGTAAGCCTGAGTCATGACATAGAGACGTGCAGATATTGCAGGTATCATGTTCAACTGACGGATGCAGAAATTCCGTCACCGAGGATAACAGCCGGCCTTAACCCTTTCTGGCACAGTGGTATCTATGTGCCACCAGAATAACACTGAAAGGACGCTGAATTTTAACCACAGAAAATATTTATGGGGTTTTCTCACGTTATACGTTTATTTCGGTTCGTACTTCCTCCAACAGACGATGTTGATTTATAAAAATGTTAATACTTGTTTTTTTACTGATCCCTTTGATATTTCATCAGATACTTTATAAATGACGTGCATAGCTATTTTATATTTATCATTACTGTTAAATTTTCTTTGTTTCCGATTACATGGAACTTATATTCTAGATGTATTTGACTGTTGTTACCCGCGTTTTAATTAGGAAGACGTGGCTCTTATGTTTTAATTTCTTTCCTATTAGTAGTGGTTAATCACCTAAAGATGGAAGTAATTAGCTTCCGAAACGTCGCGATTGTGACAAATTTTGGTGACGATGGAAAAATCTCTTGTTAATATTAGTCTATTATTCGTGTGAAAAAAAACCGTCAAAAATTTATGTTACAAATTAAGGGTTTGTGTTTAGTAATGGTATTAATTGTGGCTTATTTTACCACGCTACATCAGAGAACTCTACTGTCGAATATCAAAATGGTCAGCAAATAACAAATTAGAATGAATGTATAAAAAGAAGATAAGAGCCAAAGAACGATAATATATGGGAATTTGTCTAAATGGATTGAGCAAAACTACGGAAAGCTCACTCATGATTGTCTATGTCCCAGGCAATTCCTGACCGCATAGATCAAATTAGTGGCTTTCATGATTTTCAGGATTGAATGTGTCATTACTTCTCTGAAAGACGCTTGATACTTGACCTGTGACACTATTCTGGGCAACTGTATGAACTATCCTTGACAGTGTCTACAAAGTCCTAATGTAATAATTGTTACCACAGGAAAATATCTTACTGCAAGGAATAGAAAAGATGAAACGGTGGCTCGCTTTTGTATTAAAATCTTTTTAAGTTATAAAAATTAATTTTTAAATCGCGATCTTTTCAGTGGGATCCTTGACAACTGAGTATTTAAATTACGATTCTAAATTTATTCACTTAAAAAAAGGCATTCGTTAATTGAAACTCTGCAAACACAAATTCGAACTATATTTATATGAATTAGATCTTATAGTTTAGATTTTAAATTCGTGATCTTAAATCATATTTATGAGACAAATAATTGTATTTATGTAGATTCTAAAGTCAGGATTCAAATAGTACATACAGGAAAGACGACTATGAAAGCTGTAATTGCATTATCATAACTAGAAGTCACATAACCACGAAAGGGAAGTCTAAGTAATTCTGGTTCTAAAATTGTTTTTAAATCGCTTTCACACAAAAATCGATGTTGAAGTTTAAACTATAAAATAGTGACCTACATATCGATGTTGAATATATAAACCTTAAAGTAATGATGCACATATCGCGTTCATAGAAAATTGACGTTGAAAATTAAAACTATAAAATAATGATCTACATAAGCATTCACTTAAAAATCAATGTTAAAGTTGAAACTATAAAAAAAAATCTACGAGCGAATGCATGCGCAACATAATTTTGATGACTGTAATTCTGAGATCATTACTTGGAATAAATTGCGTAACGGTAGAACATTTTATAAAAAAAAAAAACTTTCGTTCAGGACAGCATAATGTTCAAATAGCGAAACAGAAAATAGCCACGCAGTTTTAAAAGTCAGTGTCGTCTAGATCTTGAGCACACACGCTCAGGCCTTAATGTTGCTTTATAGTCCTTTTTCCGGAAGGGTGGGGGTTGTTAACCTTAACCCGTCATTTTTTCAATCAATGTCTGATTATTGATTCTACGATTAATACAACACGGTGGATTATTTATATTAATTTACTGAATGTGATTAACAAATGAATATGCAAATATTTATGGTGTTGTATTAATTGAAAAATCGAGAAACAACCATTAATTTGTATTTTCTTTAGCCTCAATTTTGTAAATATTTTATATTTGAACTTGTCTTCTGATATGTGACGTCCTACAGTCTGGTAGAAATTTACCGACGTTTCAGAAGAATCTTCAGCCCTGAAGATGAAGACAGCACTTATTCTGAAAAGTCAGCAAATTACTACCATTCTACACGGTGACAAATTCAACAAAATGCCTTCATTATTAAAATATGATATTCTACAAACTTAGTGTTAAAGAATATAAAGATCTTATTACCTTCAGCCTGCATGACATTCTCGAGGGCAACCGGTGGTCTACAATGAGTGTCAAACGGTAGAGTTATTGACGGTAGCAAGCAAAAGAATTCGGAAATTCTCGTGGCGGTAGAGCGAAGTTAATTAGTGAAGCAAAATAGAGCAAATTACATGTGGGTAATATTTCGTTGCGTTCATTTACGGAAACCGTAGACATAATGGACGTTAAGTCACTATCTACGGAAGAGTAAATATAGATGAAAGGTATGACTGATCGCGGTGTGTCTTCTCTGTTTAATGTACAGGAATCAGTTTGTTTGATGTTATAGATTAAAAAATATATTTTGTGAATGAAAGTACCTGAGAAGAGTATTTGCGCCCTTTGCGAATAGTTCCATTGATTTTCTGATCTATAACAAAAACTGACGTATAATGCGAGAAACAAGCGCGCGCGCACACACACACACACACACACACATACGCGCGCGCATACATATATACATACATACATATGTATGTATGTATGTGTGTGTGTGTATATATATATATATATATATATATATAATTTATAACTACTGTGAAGAGAACAATTTAGTACTGGCAAGTAGCATACCAGAATATGCAGTCGATTATGTTAAATAAGTATTCAATGGTGCTGGATAACCATGAGTTACGTACAGTACACAGAACACTAAGAATGCCTTCATGAAAATAGTGCGAGATTTTATAGCTTAATTTAAATGCCTTACGTCCGTCACTCAAATGTTAATTAGATGTTAAGTACAGCTGTCAACATTACAAAAGCTACAAATTTCCGTTGATATTAATATGTATTTGGTAATCAATAAAGATATAGCGTCTCAAATTCTTTAAAATTTCTCTCGCCATTATCTCCGTTAACGTCCCATTTCGGATTTAAATCTTTTTGGTTATATCGACGTAATTTAACGTGAGTAACGTTCTCTCGATGTTCGGTACAATCCCTCGGGAACACCCTGTATATATGAAATTATCATGTCGGCACCTAAGGAGAATATCGTCATCCAAAATGTGGCATCGTTTCGTCTGGCAGCTAGTTCTCAAAGTTACAGAGGAACTAGCAGCCTACTTATCGGAATGCAAGACCCTGTCTCATTATATCTGTTCTTCTGTCCTAAGTCATATCTGAAGTACACACACACACACACAACAGTTGTGTAAAAACCGTTATGATTTACCGGTACTCAATTTTAAATTTCACACAAAACCCATACCAACTTTTTCACTGAATGAGTGTTGTTCCACTCTGAGATGACCAAACAAAAGACACTCAAATCTAAAACCTGATGGAAGTCCAAAGCAAAAGTCGAAGGAAGAGTTACGTTACAATACATTTTATCCAGGATGTGATAGATTGCTGATACGAAGCCGATATAAATGCTGGTTTTTCGAACAAATTCCTCACAAATTTTTCTCTACGCGTAATTTTTGAGAGCGATCCGTTGCCTGTAACGACGCTGACTTTATGAAAAATAAACGATGTTACGACGGTAAATAATGACGCAATCCGTGATGTCATACAGCAGTCATGTGGGCACAGCGCCGGACGCAGTCATGTGGGCACAGCACCGGACGACCGGCTCACGCTGATTGGCGTTCCGTACAGTTGCCCTGAGTTCCTGAAGTTAAATGCCGGACAGCGAGTTAAATTAGGCCACGAACTTTCTTTCTACATACTTACCAATCCATTGTTCACTAATTATCCTAGTATTTGACATATATCTACTGATAGCATCGTTAAATAACTTCATACCCATATGTGTAAAGCCATGAATTCTGTATCAATAGATTTTTCCTCTTACAAAAGCACCTGTGGTGTTATATGGGTGCGAGACGTGGGTTGAGGAAGATAATTGGGACTAAGAGGGAGGAAATAACGGGGGAGTGGGGAAAAATTGAACAGTGAGGAACTGCGTGATTTTAAAGCCATATCAAATATGGTTGGAGTGATCAAACAAAGAATAATGGGGTGGGCAGGGCTTGTGGCTTCTACGGGGAAGAAAAAAGGTACATCTAGTGTTTTGATAGGGAAACGTGAGGCAAGAGACCACACGGAAGGCGTAGCAGTACATGGCAAGCTATTATTAAGATGCGTCTTCGAGAAGGGGGATGATGATGCGGGAGACGTCAATTGGGTTCGTCTGGCCTAGGACAGGGAGAAGTGGTGGGCTTTTTGAATATAGTAATTAACCTTCGGGTTCCATAAAAACGCGGGGAATTTCTTGATTAGAGGAAATATTAGGTTCTCAAAAAGACTTTACCCCATGAAATGAGTTAGATATTACCTTCGATGAACTAAGATATGGGACTTGAAAGTATTCAAGATACCAAAGAAGTTGAGTACCTGCCTTTTACAGTCGTTATTTGGTGCCCACGTCGCCCATAATTAAATCAGGGTACACAAAGACACACACAGTTATATTTAGCATCTTACAAGTCCATTAGTGTACAAGCCCCACTTACTGTAACATTAAGAGTCTCTTAATTTTTTCCGCTCTATGTATTTCGTAGGTTTCTAAAAAAAAAAGCAATTGTTTTTCTAAACAGCTTTAACTAAATAGTGACTGTAATTGAAAATGTGTGTACTGTGAGGTAGGGACTCGGTTTTTAAATATTTGTTACATGAAATTCAGACCTCAAATGTTTAATGAAAGCTTGCAAAAAGCCGGTGACTTCCTATACAGGGCAGAACAACAGCAGAATCGTATCACACTCCGATTATAGCCTCGCCTCTCTGAATATTGTCTGCAACAACCCACGCAGCACGCTGTCTCAGTGGGCCATGGACGGACATGGCCTCCACTATTTGTACTTTATGGGAACAGTTTTTACACGCGGCTGACCAGCAACCGCAATGCTTTCCCGCTAGCTCTTAACGTTTCGTCCTTGAACTTCTAACGAATTGAGAAAACGGCTAACTCCGTGTAAATCCACACAGCAGAGTCGTTTTTGAGGATATAATATATTTTCAGGCAGTCAAGAAATTTCCAGCGTTTAATACGACCGGAAGTTTCATTAATATAAGCATCACGGCATGCCGCTTGTACCTGTTCTGGGTCACGCTTATCGAATACAAGTCATACCATTCTATTTCTTGAAGCTCCATTCTAATATTATCCTCTCATCCACGCTTAGGTCTGAAAGCTGTCGTTTTCTTTCAGATTTCTCTGCCGAAACCTTGTAAGCATTACTGTTCTTCCCCACGAGCGCACTACCCGAACGCGTCATCGGCTGTTATTTGATCACCCTAATAATACTGGAAGGAAACTACAAACCACGAAGCTCCACACTATTTAATTTTTTTCCATCTTCCTGGCAATTCGTCCTTATTGTGTCCAAATATCTTATAAGCACTCCCTTATCAACTGCCATCAGCCTCAATTCCCGTCTCATTGTTACCATTACTGAGAAGACAAGACTTGACATCAACTAGAGTTTATATTGTCATACTCTGAGGCACTCCTAGAGTGACCCACCTAGTTTCGTCACAGTCAACAGATTTACCCCTTCCATGCAAACCTCGGAATGTTACATGTAAACAGGAAGTGTCTTCGAATTCTTGTCGAAACTTCTTTAGATCTGCGCATTAAGTAATGTGTCTATATTTTCTGTCACAACAGGAGTCTCTGGAATTGCACTGCATTATGAGCATCACTCAGTCATTTCCATTACTGATTAGAATAACGGATTATAGCACAATACACGGACCTACCAATTTCCCCCAAATCTCGAAGCCACCTCCAAATTCCAACAGCCATAAGAGTGGCATGCAGCAAGTTCCACGCTGGGGACCCACGTTATGCTGCTGTGACCTGTAAGCCTCACTATTTTCTGGTTCTATATGCTCGAAATATGCCCAGTGATATACGAATATAAGGGAGAAACGCTGCATTAATTATGCTGAAAATATTAGGCCCCATCGCATAAAATTTAGTCGTACGTGGAACAAGCGCCAAAATCTGTGCACCGCTGGCAAAATATGTCAGCTACATATGGTTTCCAAGTATTTAGATATAGCTGACGCCAATTTGTAGTTTCGGGGGGTGGGGGTTAATTTCAGGAATTTTCTCAGTTTATCCGTAATAATTGCTTTTGGCTACTAAGACACCACATCTCAAGTCCCGCGTATGGGCCCAGTGCTCTCGTGCATCAAACACAGAGTGGCTCATTTTACAATATGATGTTTTTTTTGTATTCATAAATGTTTTTGCATTCATGTTAAAAACTTTGGTTCAGTCTACTTCCTCCAATCACAGCCACGCTTCACCTTCGTACAACAGAGGAAATCTTACCAAGTGCATTTTACCGCGAGATAATCAAATTGAGTATCTTATCGCAAACAATTTTTTACTAAAATTAGGGTAAAAGTAGGGCTTAAATTAATAGATTTTTTTAAATATAATTCTAGACGCTACCGTCTTTCTGAAATATATGTATTAGTGGTTTACTGGACGATGCCGTCAGTAACTGAGGTGCTACACAGTGTCTAGTGATTGGTTAGCAATGAATTTGGAAGAACGAGGAGGAAGAGTTTAAGGTATGAGCAACGTCAACGACCTCAGCATTCGCCGCAGGGAAGGGAGGGAAGCCACAGAATACCTCAGTGAGCACAGTCGGCGTCAAAGCCAAAACACGAACCTACAACCTTCCAGACAAGACTGAATCACCTTACTCGAAGGAAATATTTTGATTTCGCTACCATTTCAAGGATTTTTATGTCCCATTGCGACTGATTTTAAGCGGTCATAGTGACTGGGTTACTATGTTAATCCAATGTTGAGGAGTTTTCACCGTGAGGCAGGGGCTGAGTTAAGTGTATTTCGGAGGAAATTCGTGCCACATTCTTCATAGCAGAAGTGGTTGTGTGGTCACGTGAGTCACTCACTTTAGGGCAAACGATCAGTCAACCATTCCATCTTGTGTCAAGCCCTCTGGTGGGCTAGGCCTCCTCATTGTTGAGGTTTCGAGATCAAACACACACACACACTCAGTATAGCTCCACTGGACAAGTGATCTGTCCGTCGCTGAGACTTCCAACTGACCCACATAACACTCAGAGGAGACATACAACCATGCTCCCGACGGGATTCAAACCCGCAATCCCAGCAAGCGAACAGCCGACCCACGTTTTAGACCGCGCAGCCACCGGGATTGGCTCAGAGTTACCATTCTAATGTGCGTCATCCCCGTTGCGTTTTGTACAATAGTAAGGAGTTAGTTTTGTTAACACTTAACGCCGAACACAACTATGTTTGTTTTAATACAAGGAGTTTACAACAACGACATGTTTCGGCCCTATATTTGGGCCATCATCAGGTTGTGGTTAGACTTTCAGCTTAGGCTATACTAGCATGCGTGTAGTGGTTTTGGGTTGTAATGGGGCGAGTTCGAGATCTCATTATATCACAGGGTACCATGGTCCCGGGTGTATCTGGTTGGATATCGTTTTTCTTTATTCCCCATGGGGACTGTATCTTATGCTAGAGGGTGTAATATAATATAATATATAAGTATAATTACTTAAGCTAGGACAAGAATATGTGCAATCAGTGAGAATAATATAGGTTACGCCTTGTGTTGCGGCGCTAAGTAGCTGAGATATGATCCAGTCGTGTCCTTGATATTGTTCGTTATCACTTTCTAACATGTTTAATTATATGTTGACCGAGGGTTGTGCATATGCAGCTGAGTTGAGGCTGGTCATTTTTCTGGCTGTAGCTTTGCCCGTGTGGTGGGGATGGATTTCCACGCCTGCTCCTATGATTGTGTCGACTTACAACCGCATTCCTCCCCATACGAGACTGAGGTATTAACATACTTAAGACGTGTCCCCACACGGGGAAATTGTGTAACAGTGCAAGCAACAAGTCTTATCTACATCTACATTGACATAGTCAACCCATGTTACAGTGAACCACGACTCTCAGTGCTACGAAACAAAGTGAATTTGTATAACACAACCACAACCTGATGATGGCCCACATATAGGGCCGAAACATGTCGTTGTTTTAAAGTCCTTGTAATGAAAACAAATATAGTTGTGTTCGACGTTAAGTGTTAACATACCTAACTCCTTACTATCAGAGTTACCATACCTTCTCTTTTCCCAGACATCTCCTCTTTTTAAAAGATAAAATTTACGCGCAGACATTAAAGTCGAATTTTTTCGGCTTATCATTAATCGATGTTACTACAAACTGAACTCACAATATTAATTAATTAATTACAGCCATGAACGAAGATAAACGTTTCTTCAAATGGTTCATATATATATAAAGTATAAGGCTCCAAGTCCTACGAAAATTTCTCTCCGAGGCTATAAGTAATGAACTCTTGGCATTTCACATATTATTCGATGTTTCTCAGTGCTCTGCAAGAGTATTACTGTGTTTCATCCTTATTTTCGAATGTCCTTCATCCTTAAGTGTGTGGATTACTGTAAGAACAGTGAACTAAGAGGATTTGTAAGGTTGAGGATTGGCGAAGAATTCGAAGTGTATGGAAGAGTGACAAATTCACAAAGGTAAAATATAAATGCACTTGGCGGATTAAAAAATACTAATATATACATCATACTTTTTCAAGTTTTGCAGAATACTTCACTGGTATGCTCTGAAAGAACAAGCTGTTTTGGCAAATCACATCATAATGTCAAGATTCTGAACGCGATCTGAAAATGTTGGCGATGTTCTCCTGTTACATTAGAGTCGTAAAAGATATCTTATAATTACGATAAATAAACCTTAATAAGTAAATTATCACCCATTTTTGACGCTTGTCGGCCTCCAAGTAAAGAAATTTACGTTAACGTGAGGGGAAAGGCAGACAAAATTTCTTCTCACGAAGCCATTACGAGCGACGGAAGAGAACTGTGTCTGCAAGTCACAGTAGGATATCTTATTAACATAATCATTTCTCCAATTCATTCCTTCTTTCTGTCAATTTTGTTTCTGTTTTAGTAGGGAAAAGGATAATAAAAGTGTCAAATTTTTCTGTATCTCAGGACTTCCCACTTCCTGCATTGTATCGCCAAGCTAACACAGTGGTAACTGCATGTTATACTTAAATGAGTGGTCTGTGAATAATGAATACGTCTGCCATTCATTAGTTCTGCTTCTTGGGGTGAGGAATTTTAATCCATTGTTGCTGTTATCTGTTGCTGTTCAGAAATGACAAAGCGTAGATACAAATTTACGGATGATTTAAAAAAAATCGTGTTTACCTGGTGGCCGTAACGAATTCGACTTCTAGAGACATTAGTGTCAGTTGCCAATAAAGGACTGTTAGACCTACAGGCACATGTGGAATCAGCAAAAACGAAATGAATGATCGAGGTAAAAGAACTGCATCAAATACTAGCTACTTGCTACTTCACAGTGATGACGTACATGTGGCTGATTGTACCTTCGAGTTTAACCGCAAGAATCAACACAACAAATCGACGGACTGTGCGGTCTTCTAATGACGAAACTTTTTTCTGGGCTAAGAAAGAGCCCGGAAACATCACATGCGAGCAAGAAAACACATACAGTTATTAATGGTGTTAGTCTATCCTCATGCAGTTAAGTCGTTTCGGCAACCATGGTAGACATTCCCTTTGCTGAAGGACTACTGATGCAAGCAAGTGTCTAGCTGTTAAGAAGTTTCCAGTGCTAATTCAGTATTTTGACTGGGAGAAAGGTGGACTGTCGACAGGACGATTATACATTCAAAGGAACACAACTGCAGCAACAGCCATCATCGCATATGTTCACTGGACTCTAAAAGATCCTTACCTTGTTAGAAATTACACCGAATTTTCTAACGACAATTGTGATAAATGTTTGGGGAGGTAGCACGCTTCTTCAAAGATTATGTTTTCCTTGAGTTCAAGATTAAAATAAAACATAACTTAAACGGCATTGGTTGTATATTAATACAGTAAGGTTTGTTTGTGACATCATGATCTACTGAACAGCCGCACAGTTTGTAATTAACCTGACTATTTTCATGGCTGTTTATACCGAAATCAGTGCGAATATTATATATAACCGACAGTCCCGGTGACCGCGTGGTCTAATGTGTGTGTCTGCGGGCCCTCGATTGCTAGCACCGCGGGTTCGAATTCCGCTGGGAACACCGATACTAATCTTTATGTTGTTGTGTGTTTTGTAGATTAGGATGCGATTAAGCCTTCCGGGTAGATATAAGATGGGGCGCGTGTGCCTAACGGTGTGCGATCTAGAAACATAAAAAATAGGACTGCCTAGACCGGAGTGGGGCTATTGATCCCCAGTAAAAACTCTTTGAAACCTTCCTGTCAAGTGAAACATAAGTTTTATTGAAGTCCATAATTAGCTGACATACTGCCCCATTTTGTTCCCTTTTTATGATTTGATAAATGCCGAATACAACATCAGTAGGGCATTCGATATAACGAAGTTTGTTATACTGAAAGATTAATTAATTAGAAAACAAATATATCGATAAATAGAAGAATAACTTTTCTAGCATTTACAGCAGTGGTGTCTTAAACCCTAAATAAACTGCATATAAAAGTACAGAAGTTACAAGATACGAACGCCTTTCCTTAATAATGCGCTCCCCTCAAGAAAGAAAGCTGCTTTGTGAAGATATTTATTTTACTTCCACAATAAATTTCTTCGTTTGCGATGTTTTCCTCACGTTGTCTCCCCCACATATCAGTTCACTGCCTTGTGTGCTTATCCTCCTTATATTGAAAGAGGCAGTGGCCTCTCTCAGGCTGTCAGTCGTCAGATTCTCACGGCAGGGATCGGCGTCTTTTCCAGGGAACACCAAGTTTTATTAGTGGCAGTTCAAATGACACAGGCGGGTTCATCTTCGAGGGCTTCCTTTCACATTGTCAACTATCATACCGCCGGTGTTCCACATTCATCTGTCATCCTCAGAACTGATACTGGGTTCCTTAGTGGCCGCAAACCAAAAACAGCTCATTATCACGTCGTCATACGACGACAAGGACGAAGTGGCGGGCCAGCCGGCCAGCTGCCCGGGCGCCGAACTATAATGGGCGCAAAGAAGTCACCAGAATATGCTGAAATATGGTGATGGTACACTTAGGTGTTCCAAGCGTGAAAGGATTTCTCTGAAGATTATCCGTCATTTGCGAACGCGCCTTCAAAAGTGTTCGCCAGCTCTGGTCTAGGCCAAAAACTTTTGAAGAAATCGGTTTAACGGGGGCCGAATTACTAATCTGCCCACGGCGCTCATTTATCTCGGGCCGGCTCTGTATGACATTCCACAAACTTTGAAACAGAAACACCAGATTCTCTGTCGGACGAGGTTCTGTAGGGAGGGTAGAGTCCTGGTGTGGTTCTCGTGCTTGTACTTTGCAGTCATATTAAAATGGAGGCATTGTGGCCCTACAAAACTTTCGTACACGCTGCACAGTACGGTGTTATCACAGCTGGTATATAATAATGTTCCTCCGTGATCTCTCCGTTTAACTCACTGCAAAATGTCCTTACTTGCAAGAGTGAGAGAAAGTCATCACAATCATCGCCACTGTAACACTAGCACCATTATTATCAACCCAAATTTGAGGGCACTTTCAAACACACACAGATATCGATTACTTGGCCCGATTCCTTTTGAACCTACTCTGTCTTTCACAAGCCAATTGCACTGGACGTGGGCTTGTGTATCTGTATCCGCGAAAATACTTTGAAAAAACATCTTTCTTGTAAACTTTGCAAAGCATCATGCCAGTAGACATAACTCAGTGTTTGCACTAATGCGTTCTAAACTTAATACGTGTACTAACACTGTAAAAAAATAAATTCGGAACTTAGTGCCAATGTAAAGTCAATATTAGTGCAATAGCACTGCACTGCGAAATTGTGTGATACAGCATCTTCCTAACAGCATCTATCTTCTTCTAATACAATTTAATTTCACATTTCATAAGAACATGGTAAAATGTGACGTTCGCACAACTGTCTTGATGAAGATTCAAGTGTTTTGTGACATGACGCTGCATTGAATAATATTTTACGACGTTTCGGAGGATCTTGCTGCCTCTATCTTCGGGTTACAAATAAGCCTGCCGTCTTTCACCACCTACATCTTGTAGATGGAAGCAACAAACTCCTCCAAATCATCTGTATTTATTTACCACGTGGCATGAGTCTTATCCCACAAGACTTGTATATTCACCAACATGGCAGATGTGCGAAATAGGTTATATAGATAAGCTTGGCTTTTGTTTCCATAGATACTATTAAAATACGTCTGGAATTTTATCGAGTGAATTTTTTCAATAAATGAGCACTATATACATCCTGAATATGAATATATTTTCTTACAGGCATGTGCGTAATGAATATATATCACAAACGTGCCTACAGTAGCAAGCGAAAAACTAACACATTTCACCTATTTTTTTCTTGTGGCGCTGTCACCCAACGCGGTCCATGGCCCCCTCATTCACAAGGTCTCTAGATCACACACAACGACGAATCACAGTCGGTAGGACTCCTCTGGACGAGTGATCAGCTCGTCGCAAAATCATTTCACTTATAACAACAAAATGTTTTTATGTGCGTTCGCAAAATTGCGAAAAGCGAATTTTGACCAAGTTATTCTATGCGGACTGACAGATATGACGAAGCTAACAGTCGCTTTCCGCAATGCTGGAAACGCACTAAAACGACGTAATAGAGTCAACAATCAAAGGTTAAAAAAGCTACCAACTACAGCCAGTTGACTAAAAGGACAATTCAGAGGCTAATGGAAAAAATCCGACAAATTTATTGAAAAGGGACACTGGACATATCAAAGGAAGTTTCCTGAAGCACGATCGTACCTGCGTACAGTCCCTGAAGTCTACAAATATGCTGACACACACTGTTGCTGGCACTGAAGCATTTCACAAGCCATATGCACGTAAACTAAGGGCCAATTACTGTACGACATAAGAAAAGGTGTATAATAAGGCCTCAACAGAAACTTGAAATAGTCCTTGGTGAAGTATTGTAGGGTTTGAAACATGTCGGACATAGTGTACCAAACTGAAACACATCTAGCTGCATTAGACGACAAACACTGCTTGACTTGATGCACTGACTTTGCCATTCACTGTAAGAAGGTGCGTGGACAGTGCCGGCGCAGTTTCGAAGTTGCCGTCAGTGAACAATGCATGACTTGCGCAAAGAATTTCAACATTTCTTGTTAATATCCTGCATCCCCTGCACCCGAATCAGAAATGAAGAATTGCACACCTCCAAATGTGTGCCGACAATTAAATCTTGCAGCAACTGCACATATCCATCGGCCTGTAGGCCGGTGAGTACGCAGGATGTTACGGTCTGGTGCCCTGCCGCTTAACAATTCTACGTACATCCTTCATGTCACTTAGAAGTGAACGCACATCACTTTTAGCGATTCTGCAGCTCTTCTTTTAATTGTACTTTTTGTGTCCACAACAACCTCGTGTAACTAGGACTTAGTTCCATTTGAGATAATTTATATTTTATTAAAGGACCAGTTCAGCACTGAAAATTCCATTATTTTCTCTCCCCATACGCCACTTATTATTGTTATTACTAACTGTAATTTTGTCACTCGGTGGCAGTAGTCCTTACACTAGTACAAACAAAACAAATAAGAATAAATATACATAAACGAAACAATACAAAAAACACAGTACAAACATTACAAAACACAGTAAATACAAGAATACGTATTACCAAAACACCCACACATTACAAAACCCACACATACACACGCCCACACATTACAAAACAAGTTAAAACAACCACAGTACAAATTAAGACAAACACAGTACAAGATATACCCAAATGAAATAGTCACAATATAATCACGTACTCTCAGTATAAGGTCACCCTATTGCACGTGGCACTTTTTTCCCCAAGAACTTCACCGTAACTCACTTCACTTCAAAATAAAATCACTTCACATAAAATTGACTTTATAATGCTAGTGTTCTTCGCACAAATAATCGCGATAGCGAAGTAAAACACTGGCCGTTTTCGACAGGATAATCTGCGACATGACAAATAACGTACAGCCATTGCGCTTTGTAGGGTAAATAACCACGAGGATACTGAAGGAGAAAATAACAGTTGTGTGTAAATATTTGTGTTTGTTCTCGTGGCATCACAGTAGCCAGTGAACCTAACTTGTTGATGACTGGTTTTCACCAAGCATCTGGCCGCTCATTTGGTTGCACTGTTTACCTAGAATGAAACAGTAACTGTAGGAGGAGTCAGAAACAAGTAATTGGTTTAGAAACTGTGAGTCAAGTTTCGACCGACAGCTGTATCACACAGTCAGTTATCAACTAACGCCTAAATGGGACCTGCTGACATTCTGTCCAAACGCGTGGTTGCCTATAGCGATACGAACATGACAGCAAGACTACTAGGCCACACTTATGTGCAGGTACCGACATCTGCATGAGCGAGCAAAATGTAGTTAAACAAGGGCTGTCAATTTCTTTCACAATTTTTAGACGCGTTCGGAAAATCGCGAAAAGCGACTATTAGCTTCGTCGTGCCTGTCGGTCCGTCCTATGAACATTCACGATATTTCGCTCAGTTCTTCTTACAATGAGAAATGTTTTAGGCAAAAGATTTAGAGAAATTGAAAATACACTTTATGTGTTCAATAGCCTTTTTTTTAATCCTGCCGTGTAGGAGATAATGTGGAAAAATATGATAGAGCTAGATAGGTAACAGGTGACAATATAATAGGGCACAGGAGTTTTGTATGCTGGATAATTAAGGCTACAGACATACGCTCAGAATATGTAACATTTATTGCTTTTCCACAGCAAAAATATTTGCAGGAACGCGCCCCATTGTCACGTTCTACGTACATTGCCTGTCTTGTTATATACAACCAAGGTACTGAAGTATACTGTGGGGATGTCAGCTGTAGAACAATCATGTTGGAAGTTTCACGAGGTCGACTCTCTGACACTTTACTCTATGGCGCAAACAAACCTCTACCTGACCTGTCAGAGTTTATGACAGATATGGGTAAGTTTTCAATGCCGAAGGTCTCCACGTAACTCCCTTGAGCCTGCGTGACTATCGAAAGAAGAAATCGGTGCAGTGAAAGCCATGTTTTACATAACGGGTTACGTGCAATACTCCCCGAATTTTCTACATTTTTCTTACTATTCGATAACATTTGGTATCGGAGATGTCCACCAAAATTTATTGAGGGTGTTGTGACTTTCATGAATATCGGCGCAAGAAAGGCACACTTCTCTTTAAGGCGTGCATTGCCCCTATCCGTACTTTCCACGTATCTTGTAGGATTTGAGTGGAAATTAGTTATAATAAATATGCACGTAGTGCTACGGAGTTGTTGTGGGATTCGTGCAAGTCGATTTAAGGTGTAAATGGCATTACGCTTGAGCGCGCACTGTAAAACCGTACGTCGTTTTGAAAGTAACGCAAGCCTGCGCAGTACGCTAGGCAGCAGAGCATGTGCAGTCTTCTGCTAGTATAAAATAACCACGACACATGTGTGACTGTATATCTAGCATAAAGTGACACTTTGGTGCCAACAGCAGTTTTCCATTTCTGGCTAGACACTTTCATTATGACAATTTTGCCTTGGATATTCTATTGTTTCGAAATGATTCATAATCCAACATTCAATCTCAGACTTCTTGTATTTTACATTTTGCCCCGGAACTCATACTTTTTAACTATACAGTTCCTTTGCCTCTTGTGTACTGCAAATGTTTCTTGGGGCATAAAAATAAATACACAAATCCCTTGGGCCAGGGCGGTCCGGCGTCTGAAGCTTGAATGGTGGCTTCCGAAAATTGTTGGTCCCCAACAAGGCACTTGCTCGGTGCCACACTTCTGGATCGTAGAATTTTGAGATTTTTCCCAGATTTTTTAAATATTTGTGAACATTGTGTGTGTGTGTGTGTTTTAATTCCGTCTTATACGGAGTTTGGATCAAGTTTTTGGACAATTTATTTGTAATAATTTATTATCTTCTAAGTTTATTCTATTTGTTTTAAATCTAAGCCAAAATTCTGTATAGTCGCACCGTCACCGCATACTTCTTACTAGGTATAAACGATTAAAAACCAACAACCCGCACACAATAAAATAAAATGGGTAAGATCCAACTCATTTCACTGTCTACATATTTCGAAACCACGGGTATATCTGCAGGGAGAATAATTAATATTCGTTGAAATTACCAATATTATGCAATAGTTACCTCCCTCAATCGTCTAAGTTATTACACGCTATAAAAGAAACTACCAGGATCCACGTTTTATTCTCCCTAATATGCGGGTAAGAATGCTAGTAATAATATCATCAATATGTGCAATTAAATATATAACACGTAATTATTTTGTTTTCAGACTATATAACGTTTCACCGTGGACCGCCTCTGTGGTCTAGTGGTCAGAGTTTCTGCCTACTGATACAGAGGTCCCGGGTTCGATCCCCGGCGCTACCAGATTTTCTGAGTAGTAGTGGGTCTG
>Ga0123352_10003042_pt1 | contig 23976 bp, 11 predicted proteins | sample TergutLab28metaG_FD_89700 | JGI IMG/M metagenome (GOLD analysis project Ga0123352, IMG submission 89700) | Labiotermes labralis P1 segment gut microbial communities from Petit-Saut dam, French Guiana - Lab288 P1 | ecosystem: Host-associated > Arthropoda: Insects > Digestive system > Gut ...
AAAAACGCTCCGACATGTTTCGGTCCTAAGACCATCATCAGGGAGCTATATATTCCTTGCTAAAGTCACACTAGAAATAGTCACAGATTAATTTCGTTGTACAAGTTGGGTGTTGAGGCAGCATGCTGCGTTGTGTAATATACAGCTCCCTGATGATGGTCTTAGGACCGATACATGTCCGAGCGTTTTTAATGTTTTAATGTGTAAATTTTATAAATTATATATATATATATATATGTGTGTGCAGTGGTTGGTGTAATAATTTAGTAACATAGAAATTAATTGGTTATTTATAGAATGACTGTAAAAAAAGGTAAAGCAATCCCGTTACAGGCCCGAAGGATTCCAGGAAGTTAACGGTGACGCCACAGGATGGTGGTAGGTTGTCAGCCTTAAGCACCGGCCGCCTTTACCCCAGGAAATGCCCCTGGTATTCATTTCTGTTAGAGGCTGAGTCGACCCCAGGGCCATAGTGCGATCGGAAAAATTTTATGTCAATGAAAAATCCACTGACATTAGCTGGGATCGAACCAGCGACCTTCCGATTTGTAACAGAGCACCTTAACCACTGAGCCACCGCGGTCCCCAGAATTATTATATTTACAGATGTACCTGCCTCTAAAGCTTTCGACCACGTCTGATTTCGAGTTCTAGAAGCCATAACGCTCTACTGTACCTGATCGGATAACCGGTAATTTCATGGCACATTATTTCTTTAGAATTCTCGACAAATTTACCCAAAGGGCCAAGCGAGTCCGTATAACCAGCGTCCAGATAAGTGGAGTTCTGCTGTAAATAAATACTATCCTTCCATCCACTCCCAAATCCCCGAAGTAAGCTATGCCAAAAGATCCCCGATTTCCACAGACCGTCCTTCTGATCTGACAGTAAATAATGACAGTTACGGTAATATGCTACTTCAAACGGACGCATCGCGTATTCAGTCAAGCGTCGTGTATATAAATCGATGTCAATCGCATTAAGAATGACGGAGAGCTGAGTTTATTGGAACAGTTACACGTCAATACAGCAGTAATTTATGCAGAATGTTCTGGATGCCTCGGTGGCTTAACACAATATTTTGTGAACCTCTTTGTTAGTAGGCAGATATAGTGGTCAGCTTTACTTTCCGGTCCCCTTAACCTTAGGAGAGAGAGATTGAGAGAGAGAGAGATAAAGGATTGCTCGCGTCAGGACATAACCAAATGGCTGGCTATACGTCACAGCCCTCACAACTTCTGAACAAACAGAATAGCGGAATGGTATCACAGTAAGTACCCTCATCGAGTCCACCTCGTTTCCACCCACCATTCTTTTTCGTAATTCTACCTTTTTCTCCCCTTTTGGACTTATAACGCCCATTTTCTCTTTACTTAACTATCTTTTTAATTTTCTTCTTCTCCTCTTCCTCAAATCTGTCTCCTTCCTTAGGTTTGCGTTTTCTCTATTTGCGTCACTTCAGACCTCCACTGCGGTGTCAATGAGATCTTCGCAGATGTTACGCAGCTATTTACCGACGTTTCGGGACAACTTATCGGGCCTCCTAGAAGCTGCGACCGAAAGGTCGGTCATCGACTCACAGTGTACGCTGCGTAACGTCCCAGAAGATCGCAGATCTCATTTTCTTCATCTCCTCTTTGTCTCTTTGTTTTTGTCTCGATTATATCCTCAGTAAGTAAATATTTATTTTGCCTTCTTGTAATAAAAGCCAACAATATGCACTATTTCTCAAATTTGTTTTGATAAAGAACTCTACATGTTTCGGACAGATCTACTGTCCATCACTAGGAGTCTCAACAATGAAAACACAAAAATAGGTATTTGTCATGCTAGTTATGTTGACTGTCTGCTAGCGAGGTTACGTCAGGATGGAACATACTGACCTCGCTAGCAGACAGTCAACATAACTAGCATGACAGATACCCATTGTTGTGTATACAGTGTTGAGACTCCGGATGGAACATCCTGACCTCGCTAGCAGTCAACATAACTAGCATGACAGATACCTATTGTTGTGTATACAGTGTTGAGACTCCTGGTGATGGACAGTAGATCTGTCCGAAACATGTAGAGTTCTTTATCAAAATAAATTTGAGAAATAGTGCATATTGTTGACTTTTATTGTAAGAATATATCACGATGCACGGTCCTCTGAATGTCAAATTTATTTTGCAATATTAATCCTTCCTTGCGGTAGCTCGCTTTCATTAACATTGCCTCATTTCTTTATTTAATCCTCTGATGTCTGAAAACAAAGTGAAAGCATTTTCTGGCCAATCCCTCTGCCCACACCCCGAGAGCCGAAAGATTGATAATTTGTTGGAGTATTCCCAAGTTCCTCTCCAATGACCTTCTGATAGTTGTCGGATTAAGATGAAAACAAGCGTGGGGAATTTTTTGATTGATACTGAAAATGAAAACTAAAAGTATTCGAAGCAAAACGTCTCCCATTGCCACTTCGTGGACCTTAGACTTTCACGGAAAAGCCTGAGAGGCAACCGCGGGCCACCGCGACGACAGAATGGCGTCGAACCGCCTGAGCCAAGGCGCGGGTTCAAAGACGAAAATTGACCTAAGTGACGCATAACAATACAGAGAAGACAACGTTCTTCCGTTATGAAGACCAAGCACTTAATGCTGTGTATGGAAATAACTGTTTATCGTAAGAACGATTCAGAGCACACAAAGAGACAGTAAGGGAAAAAGCAGAGATGTCAGCGTTAAACAGGCAGAACACAGAGGAGGGCAGACGAGCCTTTTAGAGGGCGCGTCCGCAAATTGTCTATAAAGTTAGAAGAAACTCTTTCGTGTGCCTATGAGAACTATGAAGAGCAAAATAAGGTTCTGGAGCCTTCCATAATTATTATTTAATTATTACATTATCATTATTATTAAGATATATTATAATTATAATTATATAAATAATTCGTAGTTTAATATTATATTTCCAATAAAGGTTTTCTCGAGGAATGCGACAAGGAAGATAATGTGGCAGTAACTTGGGTTGCTACTGTTTCCTGTTTGAAAGAATATTGCAAAATATTTTGCCCAACGTCACATATTCGCCCACTCACCTCCCCACGCCGGCGCCTCAATGATAAATATCCAGTCGACACTTCACACCGCTCCGATCTGTGTAAGAACGTTTCACCGCAGTGTTATTTGGTAGCAACGGTAATCCATATACAGTCTCTATGTAGTAAGATATGTGTGTACACACACACACACACACACACATTCTTCACCATACAGGGACGCTGGTCGGGCAAAAGAAATGAGATATTGGGACAGCAGTGAATGCCGCATGCCATTTCGAGTACACCTGCCACAGTTTCGTCAGCCCTGATGTTGGCTATAAGGGTCTAATGGCAGCGCTGAAAACGAAAGTGGAGACATGGGAAATAATCAGAAATGTTTCAACGAAAGCGCATGATTATTAGAAGGGTGAAGGTTGCCCCTGCCCCCGCAATGACGACATATACAGGGCGTTTCATAATGTTCTCCGTGATTACAAACATTTATAACAAGAAAACCGAAGGACCTACCTTAATGGAATTGTTCACAGCCACAAGAAAATTGAATTTTTTTTTGACAACTAGAGATGTTCGATGTGTGCACCACGGGTGACACAGCACACATCGATACGATATTCAAGTTCTTGCCACACTCGCGTCAACATGGGTGCATCGATATTCTTCACTGCTACAATTATCCGTGGCTTTAGGTCAGCGATGTCTTGTAGGAGGGTCCTTTGCGTACTTTGCACGAAATGCACGTTGCACAGTAACCACAGATTTACTCGTGTGATATTCCAACACACAAAACGACTTCTCCCCCGGAGCGGCCATTTTCTCACTACATACACTCGCATCGCCTAGCGGCAGAAATGTAAACTACGATGAAAAAGAACTTACTGGGGGAAAAAAAATTTGAGTTGTTCCTTCTATCTGTACAGGTTTTGTAAATACTTGTCCTACGGTCTTCCTATAACAAATTTTTGTAATCCCAGAGTACATTATGAAACGCCCTGTATAAAACCGTTGATTTTTAATGGGAAAGCAACAACGGGTTCCCACTGTACTGTTGTCGATCTTCAAAATAATTCGCGCTGCTGTCAACAATATACACGTGCTTACGCCATCATGAAAAGTGCACGATATTCTCGTCCGATTTTAACCAAATCTGCGAAGTTCCTCGACAGAGTTTCATGAACGTCCCAATTCCAGATTTCACGGAAATATGTCCGGTGGCAGTCGCGCTGATACATGAGGACTGACGGACAAGCCGAAGCTAATAGACGCTTTTCGCGGGTATGGGAACGAGCGTAAGATGGGCGGTGATTAAAGCTTGCAAGGTGGTCACAACGCATACAGAACTTCGTAGAGGGAATATGGTAGAAAAAGTAACACGTGAGAGGTGGATTAGACGATGGTAGGGGAATATTAAAATGGGCAAAAGCTTAGTTGGTGGGGATAGGAACTGGAAATCTACGAAGATAATCAATGGTGTGTTTTGAAATTAGCGGTACTGGAATTTTGGGCTGTATTGACACACAGTTGCCGGTCCCATTGGCCGCTCGCCTGCTGAGAATGTGGGTTCGAATCCCACCGGGAGTATGGATGTCTGTCGTGATTGTTGTGTGTCGTCAGGTAGAGGTCTCTGCGACCAGCTGATCACTCTTCCAGAAGAGTCCTACCGACTGTGGCGCGTCATTGTGTGTGATTTAGAAACCTCGTGAATGAGGAGGCCTTGGTCCATGGGGGCTGTTGCGCCAAACAAACAAACCCACCACACAGTTAATTAATTTAAATATTTACTTAGCTTGTTTGTTAGTTCAAGTAGTTAAAGAGTCTCACTAATGACGTAATACGTTTTATACGTCTTGCTTAATTACCAAGTTGCCTTGGATAATTACTGAATTACTAAACGGTATTTTAATATCTACTGATACAATGTACTGCAGAAGCACCATATCCAAACCTCGACCAAGTTGCTGGCTATCATGACTAACATTTCTAATTTTCTTCTCGGTCTTTTCAGGCGAAAGCATGTATATTTTAAAAGTCGCTCTCCTACCAAATCCTTACATTTATACAATTCTTAACTGTCTTACCATCTCATTTACTGTCGTCGTCAGACAAGGTAAGAAGACGTCAGTTCCAGTGCTAGACCGGCCTGCCTGTTTAAACTTTTAATAATGCAGAGTACGCACGGCAATAAGAGGGTTCGTTGTCATAGTGAAGGTAGGGCGAACTGCCTCTCCTGCTTGCAAAGTAATTCTTTGGCTTCATTGGTGCGGTGGGGGGTGGGGTAACTAGCGAATGCAATCAAATTTGGTTGAGAGGGGTTGTCGCATCGTGGTTTATACCGGATCCTAACATCTCTGAGGCGGGGGGGGAGTGGACAAAAGTAGATGCATGTCTCGAGATTCTGAGTCAGCAAATGGAGCAGATGAAAAGAAAAAGTTACAAAACATTAGCTATAAACCGCACAGTAGGATAAAATGGGGTATGCACATGGAGGGTCAGTCTGTAGAGTGTAGAAACCTGCCGATCCTCACTGACCTGTGGGATACCAACTGGAAGAGCGGAAGCCAGAAACCAAACACCGAGGATTTATAAAATTATGGAAGAGATGAATCTGTATCGGCCGGGATAGCTCAGTCTGTATAACGACTCGCTACTGGCTGGACAGTCTGAGGATCAAATCCCGGTGGGGCGAGACGGGCCCTGGAGTCCACCCACCTCCTGTACAATGGGTACTGGGTCTCTTTCCCAGGCGGTAAAGCGGACGGGGCGTGGCGTTTACCACCCAACCCCCCCATCTATTGCCCAGGCTGAAGAAAGAGCTATACCTTTATTCCCCTTCTGGACATTCACGGCCTTTTCGGGTGAATTTTACATTTAAGAGCGGAAACTGTACGAAATAGATTGGATGATTGACAGCTACAGGGTACAGAAAGGAGAACCTACGAAAATGGGCTACCCCTAAGATCAACTGTGGATAAAAGTTTCATATCCATTTTGATCATCGTCATTATATATCTTTCATGGAGTTGGGCCACTTGTTGACCTGTTCCGGTCTCACGTATCCAGAAGTCTCTTCAAAGATCTACCATGATTCCTTCTGCCAGTTGGGGAGTAGTATTTCATTACCCTGGGTAATCTATTTCGAGGCATTCTATTTACATGTTTTATCCAGCTTCTTTTGTATTCCAGTAATTTGTCCAAAATTGGTGTTATTTTTAACTCCTTTGCAATTTGTGCTTTTGTTTTGTAATCAGTCAAACATTTAGTTCTTTACAGACTCTTATATGCCAAAGTCTAGTAAAATTTTCTTTCCTTCTTTCTTATATTTTTCATAGCGTTTTAAGTAAAACTCAAGATAATGGCGTCTATAGCTTCAAACCTGAAAACAAATGAATATCTGACGCAGACAGAGCACTCTGGTGCACAATTGCTTAGAGAAGTCCGAAAAACAAATGCAATGTGACTTGCGTCACAAACAACTGTCGCTGTTTGCTGGACCATCTGTTGAGGCAGTTGACTGGCGTACCATGTGGCATGTCCCAATGGGTTGTACCTCCCCAGTCCATTTAATTCGGCATGATCTCTAGCACTTCCTTAAATATTTAATATTCGGAATGAGGCAGCTGTTACCACCGCTACCTGCCAGCATTTGGCAGCACTGTATTTTATTATACCAGTTACTATGACTATTAATGGACTAGTGGATATTCGTGTCGCTTTATATTCCTTGACGTGTAGATGGTTTCAGTAGCTGAGACGTTTAAATTTGTTAGAAGATTAATACTGGATGGAGATATTTTACCAAAGTTGAAGAATAAAAGACCAACTTGATATCACTTGCTATTTTATTTCACTTCTTATGTGCTCAACATGTTTCGGACATTAATATATCCATCATCAAGAGCTTGCGACTGTGCTGTTGAATTACCACATCGATCATTTTGTTCTCGGTTCGTTGTGTGTTGGAGATTTGGTGTCGTTGGGTTTGAGTAGTGTCCGTGTTGCAGGCTTCACTTCTTATGTGCTCAACATGAGCACATAGGAAGTGAAATAAAATAGCAAGTGACATCAAGTTGGTCTTTTATTCTTCAACTATTACAATGATGCACGGTCCAATAAACATAATATTTTACCTTACTTTGGAGGAGAATTAAATTTGTGAACGTTTCTTACATTCTTACAGGCCTTTGTAACGTGACAGTTAGGCATGGGAAATCTTTGAGTGAGTGAAAAAATCGACTCATTAACAAATGGAATTAAGCCACGACAGATAAAATTGCACTAAACTGCAATTAATTTAAACTGAAAGTAGTCCAAACTAAGCGAATATATACTAAGCGATATTAAACTAGATTAAAATGTAAAAGTTACACCAAATCTAAACTAGATTGAAACGAATTAGTATTAAATTCAACTAACCAACCTAGACTAGAATAAACCAAATTAAAATTAAATTGGGAGATGTAAGGACGCCTAAAAACGGTATATATTACAGCAGGTTCTGAAGTGTGCAGAACACTGAAGACGCTGTATGTAAGGTCTTCGCGAGGGGCCGATTGCTTGTCCAGAGAAGTCCTACCACGATATATATATATATATATAAGGGGAGAGAGAGAGAGAGAGAGAGAGTGTGTGTGTGATCAGATGCAGTAACAGTCCTATACACCTAGAATCAGGATGAACAAGAGGTCAGACTACGAAAGGAGCAAAGATCGTATCTGATTTAATCACGTTCATTAGCAATGTGAAATGATTCAAGTGCCTGCAGCTCTGGGCTTCAATTTACGCCCTTCGCTACCAAAACAGTCCAGATTTACACCACTCGTGCATGCAGACGTCCCGTTGTTTTAAATATGAAAATCATGCGTGTCCGATCGTGTCGTCCAAACAGTCTGGTGGAATTACAACACGGCGCCATCGACATGAAAAGAGTTACCAGCAAAAAATAGAGAGAGAAACGACAGTGGTAACGACAGATAGAGAAAACGTCTGCTGGTACCATGATTATTTCATGTAATGATAGCAGAACGTTCCGCGGATGCAACCATCCGTAGAATTAGGCCGACACACACAGACACACAGACACACACACACACACACACACACAAGGGCTATACATGATCACAGCAAAGACAAACAGGAAATGGCGGTAAGGCGTGTATGAATTATATCGTGACTTCGAACAATTTAAAACTCAGCATGTCCTGTTGAGAGATTTACTTTGTTACACGCCTTTATGAATACGCTCGATGACAGCGGACTGTAACAACAGAGCATCGCAGTGAAACATGAAACTATGAAAGAACCCGCTTCATTCACATCCTTAAGGCTGGTGCACACATGCCATGCCGTGCCCATGCCGTGCTGTGCCGTGGCCTTGAGAAGTCGCTTTCAGAACGGCATGGTCGGAGCACGGCATGGGCATGGCATGGCGCGCGTCAGTCAAACACGGTTGCACTGTGCAAACAAATGGGAAAGACACAATCTAAACCCTTAGCGGCACGGCATGGCAGGGGAACGGCATGGGCATGGCATGGCGTCTGTGAATTAGCCTTTAAACGACCACGGTTACCACGTTTAATGAACTGAAAGTGATAATAAGATACAAACCGCATTAACGTAATGTATCAGAATATATTACGTCACGAGGGGAGACAATCAGAAAGAATACGTTTGAATATGCGACAGCTCCTCAATTGTTGTCGTGTTCATTCAACTGCACAGAAATACAATGTCAGGGAAGATCCTTTAACAATTCTGTACAATGAAAATGGAGTGGGGAGAAAAAGGTGAAGAAGGAGGAAGAAACAAATGTTTAACAACACCGAATCCTATTAAAACCATCACACATAATATCTGATAATATTAACTTGGTAAGTGTCGGCTTCTTTCATACATGTTCAGGATACTTATAGATTGGATTGGGCATTGGTTACTAGCGGTTAATTAAGATCATTTGTTTTTACTATACTTGTTTGGATTATAAATTAAAATAAATGTTGAAAGGGGGCCTGACGATTACTAACTCTGCATCTTACACAAGCATAGCCCTAATTTATTCACAGTATAATCCGTCACCAGGTAAAAAGTCAAGGTAGAGGTAAAGCTCACCCTAGAACAGGCCATGAAGGCCCTGGGGGGGGATTAAAAGTATAGCTCTATTCTTGATTTAACCTCGGCGCTAGATAGGGGGGTCAACGCCACGCTCCAGCCGCTTTACCTCCAGGAATAACCAGGTACTCCTTGTACAGGAGGCTGGGTGGGCCACAGGGCCAGTCTGGACGGGTGCGGAAAGTCTCGAACTCAATGGGATTCGATCTCCGGACCATTCAGTCCGTTGCGAGTACCTATACTGACTGAGCTATTCCGGCCCACATAACCTCTCACAACCCAATGGTAATTACCCACATGGTGCCTTGTGTTTTCAGAATGTCTCCAGCTATAAACACCAACAGTTTCTCTAAGCAACATTAACGGACTGGCTTTCATGCTGGACAGGGATTGTGTTCTCTGTGAGTTAGAAATTCAAGTTTTACACACTGTATACTGCAGATGACAACTTTAAAGGCCCTGTCACTTCTTAGGCCATCAGTCGACGGCCTCTTATGGTGGAGTTCCGGGTTCGACTCGAGTCGGTCTATCTGCGATTTATGGCGGAAAGAATGTGGCACTGCGATAGGTTTTTGTCTGAGTCCCTAGGCTTCATCCTTTCAGTATGAATCCATCAATGCTCCGTACACACACCACTATTACCGAAAGTAAAAACGGGCACAGCCTTCAACCTACAAAAACCCAATTATTTTTATGATATCGAAAATATTAAAAGATAAAAACAGTATACGTCAAACACATCATTTATTGTATGAGGCCTGATGATGACCCTACAAAGGGTCGAAACATGTAGCCTCCACACAACAAATGATGTGTTAGACGTATACTGTTTTTATCTTTTAATATTTAAGCTCTTAACACATCGGGATGACTTCAATCAAATTTCTGATATCGGGTAGCAATGGGCAGAAAGGTATTTTCACGCTGTTTTTCTTCAGTCTTCAAAAGATTAATTCATATACACTACATGTTTTTCCTGCGTCTTTAACTTCGCTATGTTTTATATTGCGTAAACTATTTAGCAAACAATAAAGTAATAGCAGAATAAACGTTGTAACTTTAATTCTGACTTTACATTCGTGGTTCCGTGCATCGTAATTCTGGGGTGAGGAAATCCAACGAGATACAGCAGTATGCAGATACTTACTTACTGCTAAATTACTCTACATTTTTCGGGCGTCTATCGCACCCATCGTCAGGAGTACATTAAACTGTAGTTGAAGCCTCTGATGATCTGTACCAGAGGCTGCAACTACAGTTTTATGTAATCCTGATGATGGGCGCGATGGACGCCCGAAACATGTAGAGTAATTTAGCGGTAAATAAATATCTCATACTGCTGCATCTCGTTTGATTTCTTCAACCTTTAATTCTGATGTTACTTTCTCGTTATTATATGGTTCCCCTTGTGTTCATCTCTACGTTCCACGTGGTCTTCCTTTACAACCTGCAATGTGCTCAATTTTCAGTTAATCCCTTTCTCACTTACTCGTTTAGCGACTTAGTCACGCATAATGACAGCATGCGAGATGGTGAACTAGCAGTCCAATTTTAAGAAAGCAACATTTGACTGCGACTTGCTTTCGTCATATCCTTATCTCGTATCTTATTTGGCCGTCCACACTGACTTTACCATGAATCTCTTAATTTTTCTAGGCAACTTCGGCAAACCGGAGCCTACCGTGACATAGGGTCACGATTGCTCTAATTTCAAAAATTTTCAGCTTCACGCACATAACTATTTCTTCTTCACGTCCTTCGCAATTTGTAAACTCAGATCCAAAACCACGTAAAAATTTTGGAATAGTGGCGTTTCCTGTCCAGCCTGTGAACGTATCCGCCCGACATTCAACTACTGCTACTTGCTAGGTGAATGTCTATGGCCTCCTATCTCGTTTCCTGCCACTGTCTGATATGATAATCACAATCGCCAGCCTGGTTTCCCATTGTTATGGTGATCCACTCACATAACCGCAGGTGCGGTGACACTTTTAATACATAATGAGTCGGAAAATGCAAATAACTGTATCCACATGTGCCTACAGCATACAAACAAATTCGGTGTGCCACAAACACCGTTGACAGAAAGAATGAGAAAAAAAGGGGGAAATGTAAATTTGTCCCAGACGTTCTGAAGGCATATAGAGAGTATATATGTAGGTATAGCTCCACTCATTCTTAAACTCGGCCGTAGATACAGGTGAGTGGTCAACCTCACGCCCAGGATTCTTAACCCCTAGAGAAAATATCGGTGCCCAATAAATAGGAGGTTGGCTGGGCCCAAGAACCAGTCTGAACGATTTGGAGAAAGGAAAAATCTCTTGGTCCTGCTGGGAATCGGAGTCCGTATTGTCCAGCCCATAGATTAGTCACTACACTGTCCCGGTTCCTGGAAGTGATGACGGAAGAGGCCGCGGTCTAATCTGAGATTAATATTCGGTCATTTGTCTAGAGGAACTGAGGGAAATATAGAAAACCCTTAGTCACAGTGGCGTACCCAAGAATTTTGTTCGGGGAGGTGTTCAACAAATTCAGATGAGGACAGAGGACAGAGCAAGCGGGGATCTGGGGGCGGTAGCCCCCTAATCAGGGGTTCTGGAGGCAGCTGTAATTTGGTACAAGAAATTTCATTTCATATAGTAAAATTTTCTTAATTTTTGGTGCTTTAAGACTATTTATGATGACGATCAATTTATTTGTCATTGCTAATGTAAAACAATTGCGAACCTACGTAGTTTTAGAATGTTATGGCCTTTTTCCAAACATCTTGGGGTGTGGGCGTCCCAAATTCAGCAATTTTTAACGGTTTTCAAATTGGGTTGAGTTTGGCACGATTTTCGAGGGCCTTCGGAATTTCGGGGGGGGGGGGGGGGGGTTGAACCCCCCCTTGGTACGCCCCTGCTTAGTCAGAATAGCCAGTCTGTTGGCTGAGGCCGGTCTACAGGCTGAATCGAATCTTGGCAACGTTCAGGTCAGGTCTGGAAAAGAGGGACAGGATCTTGAGCTTTAGAACAAGACAGGAAATGTAATTTACGTATAAGGTTGTATTGAGGGATTTTCGGTTATCCACTGTAGTTGTGGAAAAGCAATAATTACTACATATTCTGAGTGTGTGTCTGCAGTCTTAGCTATCCGACATGCAAAGGGCATGCACCGTATTAAAATGTCGTCTGTGGCCTGACCGGTTCTACAAAGTTTTCCCACATTATCTCATAAACGTCACGATTTTTGGCAAAACGTTTCCGAACACAAAATGTGTGTTTTGATTTTCTGAAACGTTTCACATTCTAAGAAGAATTCCGCGAGATATTATCATAAATGTACGTCAGTTCTTCACGTAAAATACCCGTTATAATTGTCAGATTTAAAAGAAATTTGAGTTTTCTGGACATATTTTCGAAAAATACTCAAATATAAGGGGACCGCGGTAGCACAGTGGTTAATGCGCTGTGCTACAAATCGAAAGGTCGCTGGCTCGATCCCAGCTGATGTCAGTGGATTTTTCTTTGGCATAAAATCCTTCCGATCGCACTATGGTCCTGGGGTCGACTCAGCCTCTAAGAGAAATGAGTACCAGCAGTATTTCATGTGGGTAAAGGCGGCCGGTGTGTAAGGCTGACAACCTACCACCATTCTGCGCCGTTGTCACGAAATCTGGGAACCTTAACTTCCTAAGAACCCTCTGGGCCTGTTCAGGCCTGTAATGGGACTGCGTTACCTTTTTACTCAAATATAAAATATCACCAAAATACTTCCAGTGGGATCCTAGTTTTCCATTCGGGCGGACAGATATGACGGAGCTAAGTCACTTTTCACAATTGTGCAAACGAGCGTAAGAACTATTCCAACCGCCAATGTAAGCCTGCAGAGCATCGAATTACTTTAAAAATTATCATCAGAAAACAATACTGTGGATAAGGATTTGGTTGATTGAATCGTGGGTTACGTAACATGCTTCTGACGGCAAATATCGTAGTAGGCCTATGCGGAATGTCGAATGGTAGATTTTTTCCCCCATGGTGCAACAGACCTTAGTGGGTCAGGGCCTGCTCACCGTCGAGGCTTCACGATCACACTCAGATACACCCCACTCGGCAGGACTCCTCTGGACGAGTGATCAGCCCAACTCACAGACCTCTACCTGACATCACACAACAGTCACTAGAGACAGACATTCATGCTGTCAGTGGGATTCGAACCCGCAATCCCCGCAAGCAAGCGGTCGCAGAACCAAGCCTTAGACCGTGCGGCCACCGGGATCGACCGAATGGCAGGATGTCTGTGTATAATCAAGTTGTATGTATACTAAGAAAACAATTTCTGTCACTTACAAGTTACCATTACAAAATTTGCCTCGAGGAAGTGAGGAAAAATTGAAAGAGCTTGGTTAGGATAGTCGTCCTCGCAGTCGGGATTGAAACTGGGTACTACCAACTACAAAGGAGCATTGCTAACAATTTACCCACGAAGGGTGGAGTAAAGATTTGGATGGAGGCTACTGTAGCTACCTCGCTAACATGTCCATGATCAGAAAACTACGGATCGCTAGCACACTTCCCGCCTAACAAATGGGACAGATAAGAATGTGTACAGTGTTACCACCTCTCTCTTTCTGTACCTTCATTTTACTCTGATTAAACACATGAACAACTGTGCCAACTGTCAACTGGGGCTAGACGGCAAAGAGCAGGTTTTCTTTAGGACGCGAATTGTAACTCGTGGAGCGATTGTCGAACAACGTGGGAAGAAGAGTATCCGCAATTTCGCTGCATTTACTCAGTCACTTTCGCATATCATTACATCCTCCTCCTCCTCCTTCTTCTTCTTATTAAGATTTTCATTATCATCATTATCACTGCATTTCTTGATTTCTGGTTTCGAATACCGTTTCGAAAAGTTTCCCCCTTTTCTGTGTTCGGAAAAAAATAATTACAGCGCAGGTGTTCGAACTGTGATGTCAGGAGTCATTCCATAATGCAACATTCTGGCCGCAAAGAAAAGCGCTTTTTTTTAACCTCCTTTGTAGTGTTTGCCTTCTGCTTCCTGGCGTGTCTTTTGGTTTAGCGCAGCAGAATTTACTTCTCGGTGAAAAATAGAAGGCGCTGGTGATAGCAGCATGAAGAAGTGCTGGGCAGGTGGCCCGCACGTGCGTCTTCATGTTATCACATGCGGCCTGACTGTCTCGCCTCCCTGAACAGCGAACTTTGAAATAAACGCGACAAAAATAACATCTTACGGCCTGGGCTTAGTATCGTTTCAGCCACAATTGTTTTAATTTTCAGCTCACGTTCCTTATTCTTCTTCAGCTATCACAGACTCGGCCACATTTTCCCAAACAGAGTTCCGCGAGAAATCGCAGAAAATGCACAAAAACGTTTCGAAATACCACGAAAGTTTCCGAATAGCCAGTGAATTATAGCAGGGTAGTTTATTCCGGCAATTGGCAATACTGAAGTAATCTCCGAGATGTACCAAGTGCGTCTTCGTTTTGCTTTGTTCAGTTCGTATTTACGGTTATACAGTGCGGGCGTGAATGATTCATGCCGTCTTATTTTGCGCGATTATGAAATAACGCGCAATAATAATGACAATAATAATAATAATAATAATAATAAACTTATTAATCGCATAAAACTGAAAACAAAGTGCTATATGTTCATGCAGGGTAAAAAAACGCTTTAAAAATTTACCGCTAAGTCATGAACTCAAAAGATCGCACTGATATTTTTCCCAACAGACGGCGCTAATGTCCACTAAACAGTAAATTATTACCCATCAAGCTCAGGTCTATGAGATAATTGGTCTTAATTTTGGCGAATCTTTGCCTACGAACGCTTTCCAGGACTTCAATCCACGAGCAAATCACGACAGCACTCTAGTCACTTGTCCTGTGTCTGTGACAGTCTCGTATTGTTTGAGAGCCGCTTCACCGGTGGCAGTAGAAAGGTCCCCCCCCCCCCCACTAAAGAATCTTCTGCCCAGCAAACGTTTTCATATGCAAGAGATCCACCATGGACAGTGTTGGATTAGGTTCTATATATGTCCCAGTTCAGAAATAAAAAAACGAACCCTAGAGACACTAAGCGAAGAACATTGGCTGACCACGTTAGAAAGCAGGGTGCTGAAGAAGATACTGGGGCCCAGGAAAGGGGAAGAAAGAGTAGGATGTAAAAAACATGTCTAATGAGTAGCTTAAAGACCTGTGCGTCTCATAAAACATAACTGGGGTGTTCAAATTAAGGAGGGTGATATGGGAGGGGCATGAGGAAAGAAAATGGGAGAATAAAGAAATACATACAGGCTTTGGGCTGAGAACCCTGAAGGAAGAAGATTACTTGGTAAACCTGAGAGTAGAAGGTAAGATGATATGAAAACGTGTCTTAAAGAAACGGGATGGGAGGTCGTAGATGAAGATCAGAGCAGGGACAGGTGGCGGGGTCATAAAAACCTAGTAAATCAACTCAAGTAAACACATGAATGGGGGCAATAAACTACAACAAACGCTTAAAGTTATTTCCATAAAAGGTGGGAAAATTTGCTAATTAACTGCCTGATTACACAATGAGCGGGAAATTTCTTCACTTGCCGTGTGACTATGACCTTCTCAAAAAAAAAATCTCCATGCAGTTGGTTAACAACATTCTGTCCTGCATTTTCTCAAACGTTTCTCGTGATTCATATTTAACAAAACCGCGCCCTCTTCAGCCCCACGACCACCAAATGTAACAAGCAGATTAATTTCAGTATGAGATGCCACGGTTTTTATTTGGCTTTCTCCTGAAACACTGTCTATTTCATTACCGTTATATCGTTTTTTTAAGACCCAGCATTAAGGGACGCTCGTGTTGCTCTCATCACACAAATTCTTTCACCTGCTATGTTCTTATCAGCTGTACAGGAGAGCAAGAAACAGCAGAATGACCTTCAGTGACACACAAGCATCGTCAAAATCGGTTACTTGGTTCACGAGTTGAAAGTAAAACACAGAAACATATAAGTCTATACATACATAGTACCGTGACTTCATAAATCGACTTTTCTCTTAAGAGATAACACCGTGGTAGGTTAAAAACAACTAGGTCTGCCATCTTAGGCTTATGTAGGTCACGCTCTGTTTGTTATTACTTAGGCCTAATATTGCTACTAAAAAAAAAAGATTCTGCTGCAGTTAGACAGCTAACATTTCCGAAACAGTGGAGGGTGCTAATTAAAGAAACGATACTATGACCGATCGCTCAGAAGTGCCATCGTTGGAACGAATAGAACTGCCGACAACTAGTTTCTGTAATCCTTACTAAGGAAATGACGCCATCTACATCTAATCTTACCTCGTCGTAGGGAAGTGATTAGTAGAAAAGTTATGCACTTAAATTTTCCCTCGGGACTTCAACCTGTTTCTACATTTTTTCTCCTTAAGACTAATACTGATGCTTTTACCTGTAAATCTAAGAAATAAAACAATGCTAGTAGCATATACCGTAATAAAACTTACAAATAAGAATAAACTTTATAGAAAATGCTATCATCTTGCTGCATAAGACTTTGTTTTTAACCACAGCAGCAGTTTTCAAGACCAAATGATCAGTGGCGTATAAATATAAATTCCCACCTTGTCATGGTAATTACTAGCAATTTGGAGACCAAAAATGACGACCAAATGACAAATAAACATAACTCATTTAAATGTTTTTCGTGGTGACAGGTTGACCAACACTGAACCAACACACGTGTCACTTTACTACTTCGTGATCTGTATTTCAGTAATGTAAATAAAAAATGAAAAAATTTAGAAAGTACAAAGTTATAACATGGCTTAATATTTATTAAAACTTTATTGCAATTTCATATAGATAAAAGAAACGTGATGGAGAACTTGAAATCGCAAGTTGCGTTGTGGTAGCCCTGTGTATTTATACATGGCGACAGAAAATGACGCTGAGTTCAATTTATTCCTGTAATTTGTATAACTGTAACGTTCGAATACCTGAATTTGTGGAATTAATTGTTATTTATGATTTGCAACATGTCAACGCGACATAACAGAAATGTGTTGGATGTGGAGGAAGGAATATCTGATTTTAAAACGCCAGTCCATGTTGAGGGGACCAAGAAACTGAGGTCAAAACAGTCGGCATGGGTTAGCACGATTTTTATATATTCTACTGTCTTTCGCTGTCATTGTGAGTGAGAAGATTAATACATATGGCCATTAATTTGGTTTGGTATTAATTTAATTAAGGTCTCTCGATAACTTTTAAGCCGCGAAGTATTAGAGCTGACTAAATGTTGCAAAATACTTACAGATTCAAGATGAGGCTGAGGAAACAATTAGGTTGAAATCGAGAAGTGTTGTACGTCACTTACCTGATAACGAAGCAGAATCAACGTTCATCACGTCGCCAACAAAGAACTTTCTGTCAGCAAAAGGAAGCAGCAGGCATCGAAGGATTGCAAGAACTTCTACAGAATCTTCCTCAGTCAGGCATGCTGCAGAAGTACACACGACTGAAGATATTCCTTCACCATCTTCAGTGTCATTTTTTCCCCTGAAAAATAAGGTAGTGGATACTACAGGGTCACATCTTGTTGCTGTTAGTAAAGTAATTACAGTATATTTTTAGTTTTTATCTCTACATTATGGCCTGGTGTGTTGTGTCACTTTCATTTTGGTATAGATGTGACATCATGCTAAAGAGGCTGAAGCATATATTAATGAAAATGGTGACCATTACATAGCATATCTTGGGAGACTGCTTTCATTTGACTGAACATAACCTATATAGTTATATTAAAATTAACTGAAAACAGGAAGAATTACCAGGAACAGAGAAGTCTGTCATTAGACTGAGTATGGGCCATATGATACGAATATTATAGCACATATTTTCAGGATGTGGAATTTTATATTTTGTGGAATGTCTATGTTGTAGAAATATTTTACTGTACATGCTTATGTACCAAATTTTAATTTGATTTAACAACTTAATGATGAAATTACTAGCTGAAAGCTATATTCATTGCAGGAGACAGTGGATCATTTAAATGTGGATGAAACTGAATTGAAGGATGTCACAAGCATTGGTAGCAGACATTCTCTTGGAGAATCATCTGTTGATGGCAGCAGAAGTTTCACTTCTCAGTCAGATAGTCGTTCATATCGAGATAGACTGAGAGACAGATTTCAGGCTGCACGGGTAAGCTGGTACTCTTATTTTTTTGCTTGTTTGTTTCGTGTAAATATCAAGGCTTTCAATGTGCTGTACCCTTTGGGCAGGTACGTGCTGGGACTTCAGTGGCTGAGATGCATTCTCGTTCACGCCTGAGACAGAGACGTTTGAATCAACCAAGTGTTTCACATATTGATGATCTCGTAAGTAAAACTTTGGTGTTTTATTAGGAACAAGTGATTCATTTTATATCTGAAACTAGATCACTTACTGAAAATTCTAGGTACAGAAGTTCTTAAACCAAGTTAAAAGTCTGTTTATGATTTGAAACAATGAATAAAACTATTCTTTAGGACACTGCTTTTAAAGCTTTTTTAAAACAATATGTTTTGGAAACTGGTACTACTTTTGTCATCAGGTAAAGAAAATCCTACCCTTGTTGGGTCCATGGTGTTCACACGTAACAGTTGGTATCTCAAATTAAGTCACAAGTACTTCCTTCTACATTCTTTCTGATTTAAATTTCATTAATCATCCCACCTCTTTAGCTTAAAAGTCTGAAATACTGACAACATTATTGAATGTACCATAAATGAATATATTCAGGATTTTTATGGAGTTATAAAATCACTTCCAAGTAACAGTGTATGAAGTTTACCAAACAGGTAATTTCTTCATGAGGGTTGTAATCTAGTATTATGTGCTGAAACTTACAGAATGAGATGCATATTAAAAAGTGGCAGGAAATACAAATGTTTAGTGATAAACAGTTTGAATATTTGGAATGTAATGTAATGTATATATGTGTATTTATTTTAGCTTTTGAAAGAAGAAGCTCAAGTTGGAGAGGCAATGGAGAGACATGAGGAGGCAAAAGCAAAATGGAAAGACGTTATTGAAGCAGTGCAAGAGGTACTGTGTTGTAATACCCTTACTTTGCACCATTACTATATTACTAGCCTGCACTACATAGCATGTAACATGTGTATTGGAAAGTGGATGCTTCATCTAAGTTTTGGTAAATAAAATACTAACACTAGCAGTTTGATTATCATAAATGCATACCTTTCCACTTGAAATTTGTCCTTGTTCTTGTTTTTTTTTTTTTTTATCCCCATAATTCCTCATTTTGATAGCCCACAACTATCATTCATTCCAGCCATTTCATATTTCATAGTTCATATTTCCTTTTATATTTATGTTGTTATTATGCCTCCCCATTCCTGTTGCTATCCTGTGAAATGTTTTGGCCATCCATGTTTTCCCATTCTTTCTATATGTCCACCCAAACAAAACAGTTTATTCTCTGCCCTGTGCACAGTGTTTGTGTTACCAGTGTTTGTGCTCTGCCTAAATTCTTTATGAAAAGAATAAGCCTAATTGTGGCCCAATATAATGAAAATTATGTAGGGAAGAGTGGGCAGTATTAAAAATGATGTGAAGTTACTTTTGTGTACCCTTGTGCCCCATAATGTTCAGAATTTTCTTAATATTGGGATAATTAGTGATTGTGCAAGAGGACCATATAGCACATAGGCAATTATTCACTGTATGTCTGTTTAGTTAATGAGTAAAATTAACAAAGCAGGTAATCAGCATTTATGACTATGCTTGAAGTTAATGGATATTTCAAAACAGATTGCAAGTGGACTCTTGGACAGTAACTACATGGAACTATTCTGACAGTTACAGAACCTAATTACAGTAGTTTCCTTGTTCCTCTTACAAAATAACTAATGAAATTACTGGTTATCTCATTTGCATATGTGTGCAGCATTTATAATGTCCCAATTCATAAATGCTTTCAGATACTGTAATATCATAAATATTCCAGCTGCAGTATAGAACCTACAAAATTTACAACTAATTTGAAGAAATGATTTCACAGTGACAGGAATTTAATTAAAATCTTATTTTCTCTACTAATCTTGCAATTTAAAGGCAAGACAGTATTTAGGGCAAGTCTGCTTGTTCAAATGATCCCTCACACCCTGACCCCAGTTTCCATACTAAAATTGACAACAGTCATGTGATCTACTATCACAGAGAATTTAATAATGAAAGGCATTAGACAATAACAATCACACACTTTCTGTAACACAGTTGATTAATTCATCCATTACTGTCAGTGATGTGTTTACTGTTGAGATTATGCAGTGATGAAAGAAATGGGAAGATGCCATACTGGTGATTATGTAAGGATGAAGAAGTGATCACAGCCCATTATCAGCATTTGGTTGGACACAGCGAATGATACAACAAAAAATCTCAATGGCATGCCTCAGACGTATACTGAGTATGTCCTAGGAACTGAAGTCTACAGAATTACAAGTGAAACTTTCCACAGGCAGACAGAATAACAAGAAACACAGTAAAACCTGAAATAGTGGCAAAAGGAATCTGGTCTGATCAGTGCTTGAAAAATGAGGGACTCAGTGGGTTAATACTGCATGTTTGATCCTAGGTTAATCAGAGCATGTTGTAAGTTCTTGCATGTCAGAATGCTGTTAGAAATGCATGCAGACTCTTTATGGTTCATTTGTTAAAGATGTTGTATTGGAGATGGATATTATTTAGTGCCAAATGAAATGATACAGCTGATGTGTGGTGAAATGATCTGAAGTGGAGGGAAACAATTATGACATGTTGCAAGGTATTACCATGGAATTTGCTTGGAAAGTTGGAAGAAAATTATGTGTAATCAATCTTTTGACAAAATAGTCTGTGCTGGGTCCAAAATTCAAGCCAGATACTTCCTGAATATAAATATGTCATGTTCTAATATAAACCGACGTGTGTATCTGAGTGGAAGTAAAGTGTTGTGATACTGAGGAGATGTTAAGAGCAACAAATGTGATTATGGCATAAATGAAAACTCCTTCTGATTGTTATGCTGCAGAAACTGGAAAGATAGGAAAATGTAGTTTGTCAATGAAAGCTAAGAAAACCAAAAAATTTATCAGTGGCAATATTTTATTGACAGAATTTTTAATTAACAATGATAGTGCTCAAAGAGGGGTTCATTAATCCTGGGTGCCAGGCTACTAAATTTTGTGCTATGGTGTCTAATATTTGTGGGTCCTTAGAATGGAACTTGTTGATGTCACCCTGCTGGTGTCAAGAATTCTGAGATGGCTTCTAGGTTTTAGGAAAATTTGTGGACCCCTGGTTCTCGTATGATATGGAAATTTAAAAGTGTTTCTGGCTGAGAACACACCTCTATATTTCATAAAACTTACTGTTACTTGTTAGCCATAATGCAGAAACCATGAACCAGCTGCCACAGACTGTCGATATTGTGTTGATTAAACCATTATTCCAATGACCTAGACTTTTAACAAGGTCATCAATGCTGGTATATTCTCCAACCAAACACTTTTAACTGTAAGAAATGACTGTCAGCTACTAATAGAGTGAATCATGGTACAGCCTATTTACACCACTCCATTCTAGATAGTTGTTAAGTGTAGTTCCCCAAGATCCTCTTTAATATTATTTTTGCATTTACTTTCCAGATATTAAAGTTGCCTGCAGTTGCAGTGTAGTATGAAGGGTTAGGTCAGAGAATGCAGCAGGATCCTAAGTATAGCTGGAGAGAGAGGCAGCATGTGTTGCTTGTCTCTATTTTTGTTTTGTCAGACTGGGTGGGGGCTCATCTTGTGTATCAGTGATGCACTGTGAAGTGGGAAGATGCCCTTCACTTGCTACAGAATAGTAAATTGTATTGTCAGCATCATTACTCTTGCCAGTACTAGGCCAGCTGAGAAACAATGACAGATACCACAAAATGGAATTTTTCAATCACTTGAGATGTCTTCCTAAACACATTTTCCAACTTGGTGGAAAATTTAAGACATTTTTGGAATCCTATTAAAGCTCAGCATGTCAACATGCTCTGTCCAGTTTCTTCTGTATTGTTCTAGGTGTAAATGTTATTATATGTGGGGTTTGTACTGCTGCTACAATTCCATCTTTTCTTCTGCAGTCCACAATGCTGTATCCTGCAGTCCTATTCATAAAATGTATTTCTACTGGAATCAGTTTCTACTCATCTGATCTTTGACCTTTAAAACCTACTGGTTTCATGCACCAACAGGCTTAACACTTAAGAATTATACATTCTGCCCACAGTGTACTTATTTGTTTTGTATTTATCTCAGAAAAATCAGTGAATTGTGCCACTTACACCATAAGCTGATTGGTTTTTATAAAGGAGATGAAAAGTGTTTACTGCGCGGTATGGACTGGGTCTTTATACAAAGCAGTTTGCGCTTCGTCTTTAAAGGGTTAGTATTGTTATCTGTTACACGGTTCAGAACAGGTTAAATATGCCTGCTACATGCCATTCCACATTTATACTTTTTTTTTTAATCTTCATGTGTCCTAAGTGTCAAATAAAAGATTAAAATGTACAATATTATAATTCAGCATGCTGTATACGAGACATGAAATCTTATTTTGCACCCAGAAAAACAAACTTCAGATGAGGCTGTTCAAAAACATTATGCAAGGGAATGAGGTAACTAATTACAGTAGATTACAAATAAGTAAGATTGAGACATGCAGAACAAGAAATGCACATTGGTAAATCATAAATCTACATGGAATTTGAGTCAGACAGATCCACCCAAAGATTAAGCGGTGTCTGTATATAATTTATGCATTTTTATGTGTGGCAGTGGTAAATTTGACTTTCCACTCTAAGAGAAAAATGTACAAATAAATAAATTGGGGTAGTTTGAGAAAGATAATTACAGCAAGTACCTGGTTCTAAGGGAGATTACAAGGATGGAAAGGTGTATTATGGGCATCATAAATTGTTTTCTTGTCTAATATCTTAAGAATGACAAAATCCTGAAGCAAAGATGCATGCATTATGGGAGGAGATGGGGACAGAGGGAGGAGGTGTGCAAAGTAACAGGGTCCACAAAATTGTTTGTTGGACACCTGAGTAAAGGAGATATTAGAAATTTGTGCTTTTATTGGCCGAGTTTTGGGTCTTTTAACAACTCTTAGTCCTGTGACAAATGCAAATTAAAAATTCTGGTGTATCTGTGTAATAAAAACCAACTTGATGCACTATTTATCCTCAGTTTATTTTGCCAACAGGCCAACAGACATTCAACTGAAAAGCACAACACATATCAGTTTGTTGTGTATATACTATATACCTCCAGATGATGGGCTACAAATTTGCCCAAAACACGCAGAGATTGACTGACGAAATAAACTGAGGATAAATAGTGCATCAAGTTGGTTCTGATTATACGGATGTATCGAGATGCACGGTCAACAAAACATAAAATACTGGTGTATAATAATAATAGTAATTGAGTCCATCGTTCCTTCTAGGAACATAGGTTGTCTATGAGTCCTTTGCAATTCTGTCTGTCGGCTGCTAAGAACCTTAGTTCATTCCAGCTTCTACCGCTTCCTTAATTATCGATCTTCTCCAGCTATTTTTCGGTCTTCCTCTCTTTCTATTTCCCTGAGGGTTCCAAAGTAGGGCTGCGTTTGGTATATCTCCATCCTCTTTTCTTAATGTCTGACCAATCCATCTAAATTTTCTTTTTCTTATTTCTAAATTTATATCTTCTTGTCCTGTTACTTTCCATAGGTCCTTATTGGAAATGATGTTTGGCCACCATATTCTTAATATATATCGTAGA
>Ga0123352_10003043_pt1 | contig 23975 bp, 11 predicted proteins | sample TergutLab28metaG_FD_89700 | JGI IMG/M metagenome (GOLD analysis project Ga0123352, IMG submission 89700) | Labiotermes labralis P1 segment gut microbial communities from Petit-Saut dam, French Guiana - Lab288 P1 | ecosystem: Host-associated > Arthropoda: Insects > Digestive system > Gut ...
GGATCATTGCAGCAGTGAAGAATATCGATGCACCCATGTTGACGCGTGTGTGGCAAGAACTTGAATATCGTATCGATGTGTGCCGTGTCACCTGTGGTGCACACATCGAACATCTCTAGTTGTCAAAAAAAACTTTTTCATTTTTCCTGTGGCTGTGAACAATTCCATTAAGGTAGGTCTTTTGGTTTTCTTGTTATAAATGTTTGTAATCACGGAGAACGCTATGAAACACCCTGTATTAAAGTAATTTAAGTACAAATAGGTAAGGAGGAGGTGTCCGATATAAAGTATTAGGCCCGACGGATCATTCAGCGTCTGGAGATGCCGTTATTTATAGGGCGGGGTCGCTGAGGAATGTAGCATGTCAAAGATATTTTATATGTGTGTGTCCAGAGGCAATGATGCAGGCTGTGGATCTGTATGGGGAATTATTTTGTGTAGGTCTGAGTTATGGTATCGAAGAGCAGTATTCTGATTTTGTTTAATCATTCCAATATCAGAACCAGAAATGCAATGTACTTATCATGCTACTTGTATTAAATAACTCCACGCTTAAATGAATTTTCGTACATCAAAGTTTTTTATTACCAACTGATGCACAAGAGAATTGTTTTTAAGGAGTATTAAAATGTAGATTAAAATTACAATCGGGCCAAAATGTTTCGGTGTGATCACCATCATCAGGGAGCGTACTGTGTAAGCTTGTTAAAGTTACAGTGTTAATAATTTTCCAACCAGATGCAACATTATGCAGATATTTATTTACTGCAAAGTCCCTCCAACGTGGCCTCATCGGCCACGTTGGAGGGAAGTAGCTGTACCAGTATTATGATCTGTACCGGAGGCTGCGGTTACAGTTTTTAGTACTCCTGATGATGGGTGCTGTGACACCCGAAACATGTAGAGTGACTCTGCAGTAAGTATATATCTGCATACTGTTGCATCTGGTTGGATTTTTATTAACAATGAATTACGATGCACGGAACCATTAGCTTAAAATGTTAATAATGTTTTAACATTTTAACTTTTTTAACATTACAACTGAAGCAAGCTCACACGGTACGCTCCCTGATGATGGTGATCACACCGAAACATGTTGCAGCCATTGTAACTTTAATCTAAATTTTAATACTCCTTAAAATCAATTCTCTTGTGCATCAGTTGGTAAAAATCTTTGATAATAGCAGGATGCACGGTACAAGTGTGAAAAAAGAATGTTCTTGCAATTAATTTACATCATCAGGCTGCTGAGGTTGCTGTTTCATTTTTCGCAGTTTCCTTTACTGGTCTTTTCTCATTCAGATCAGTTCTAGAAGAACAAGCCATTAAACGTTCTAGGTCATATGGCATAGTGACGCTAATTAAACGGCAGTTCATTTGAAGTGGAAAATGAGTTCAGAATGAAAATAAATTTGTTAAGAGAAGGAACATAAGTCAGTTCAGGGAAGCGCCAGGCATAAATCTGTACTACTTTAGACAAAAAGTTAAAGTTGTCCATGCGTCGGTGGTGAAGGTATATGGGTGTGTGGAGTAGAAAAATCTAGTGAAAAAAAGAAACACAGAAAGATTTAATTATTGATTATGTAAATAATGATGCACAACTGTTATAAGAAAATTTTACCACGCATAATATTGTAGACGTTATACAGATGGAAGAGATTAATATATTCGCTTTGAAGTCGGGTAAATTTGAACGTAATTCATGAGGTCAAACGAGCCTAGTGGTAGAGCTGCGAATGGCCAGCCCTTGCCATAGTCTGTGCGTATAACACAAAATAAACACGAAGATATATCATAAAATTATCCACATTCTGGTAAAGTTTCCATGGGCTTTGCATATTGGACAAGTAAGGCTACAGACACATGCTCAGAATATGATGCATTTGTATCTTTTCCTTGGCAACCATGATTACTCTAACGCACCTCAATATTGTTATATTACTGATATTGCGGGTGTTGTTTATTTATCTGTTAATATTTTCGGACCACTTAGTAAGTAGTAGGTTGATTTTAATTAGAGATGTTTTTAAAAACGTTTTGATGCCAGTATAAGAAGAACATCGTTGACTCATGTACAGGTATATGCTGAAGTCTGAGAATGCTGAGCGACATACAAAACATCGAATAGCAGCTGCAGCATTGATTTGTCGAGTTTTGATACTTACGGCTCGGTCTGACTTGTAGAAACAGTTTCGAGTAAGGTAAAAGGGTAAAAGGTAAAGTGCTCCCGTCACAGGTCCGGTGTGGCCCAGCGGGTGGGTAGAGGTATAGCTCTAATCTTCCATGGCCGCGGCACTTGGAGGGGGTGAGTGGTCAGCAGCATGCCCCGGTCGCATTTTACTCCCGGGAAAGACCCGGTACCCATTTTACAGGAGACTGGGTGGTCCCCAGGGTCGGTCTGGATGGGCGGAAAATCTCGTCCTCACCGGTATTCGATCCCGGACCGTCCAGCCCGTAGCTCAGTCGCTATACCGACTGAGCTACCGGGCCCATTACTTCGAGTAAGATTTATATAAAATTATGAAGGAAAAATGTCTCAGTCAGCGTAATTAACAATATCATTCCAACATACTGTGGAACGGAAATGAAATTACACTCATTCTTCAGTTCTGCATTTGATAAGGGAATAATCAATTTCACACACATATTCTTGAGTCACTTTAATTATACCAAACTAATGCACTTATATAAATTTCACACTAAAACACTTAAAATCGCTCCAACATGTTTCGAGCCTAAGATCATCTTCAGGGAGCCATATTGTTCCTTGCTAAATTCACATATTAAAAACACCCACTAGTTAATTTCCTTACATTAGCAGGGTGCGGTGGCAGCATGTCATACTGTGTTGAGAATGCGCCTGCCTATGGTTGTGCGTCGTGTATTTTGTTGCTAGAGACTGGCTCTAGCAACAATTTATATAAGTGCATTAGTTGTTATAATTAAAGTGACTCTACGAAGTGCACGGTGCAACAATAAACATATTCTTGGATATTAGAGGTGGATAGAAGCTTTGCGGGTGCATCAGAAGCAGTCTGGGCGGGGCACAAGAGGAAAAGAAATATTCTTGTCTCTGACGCTAACCTAATCTGAGAATTCTCTTATCCTATCATGTAATTAGGTTATAATTTAATCTAATTTCGCTACTCACCTACTTATCTGTGTAAAGGTAACGAGGAAAAAAAACTTTTATGGAGAAGAATTTCTTGGGATTGCTCCTTTCATGAACGACACAATTTAATGCCAAGTCTTCTAATTCAGCCTAGCGGCATTACTGTTATCGTTCCATGTAGGGATTCTGTTAGATACTTCCTTGAAAAAATGTGGTAACTATTCAGCTGGTAAAATATTTCTGGTACTTTATAGAACCCGGAAAATATTAGACGTCTTCATAAATCCCGTCATTGCACTATATCTATGGACAGTTCTCTTGTGAAATGTTTCGCGAAGATCAGTTTTAATGTTATCGTCCTGTCTGCTTTTAGTTTCCCCAAGTTATGTCTCCCGTTCAGATTCGACTGTGAATATTTTGTTTGATTTTCTTATTTAACCTTGACTGTCACATTACTAAAGACTTACACACGCGATTATCACCTTTCGATTTATAGGGCCAACAGGCTGCTGCCATGTGCGAGGAAGCATCCTAGCGAGTAAACATCCAAGGAAATTCACAAAAAGAAAATAATCATTTTTAAATAGTCCTGTTCTTGAACAAATCAGCAATATGAATGTGGAACAGTGACGTGTGTGAGTGGGTGCGTATATGGGCCAACAGGATGCACATGAGCTCTTAGTCTTGAAGGATAGTAGGCGAACCACAAATATGAGGGTGTTGGAGGATCTGAAACCGTTGCAGATGGAAGCCATGAATTAAACACAGCATTATTAACCTCTGCGTCATAGCAACTCGACATCAGAGAACGCAGCTGAGAAACTTGCATCTAAGATGCAGGATAAAGCAGTTTCTTGCGGCTTTCTGCTTACAAGTTATGGTATCAGACACGCTCGGGCGTAGTAAGGATGATATGCAAGCGGATTTATCTTCTTAGGAGGGAACCTCACAGCTGTGGCAGCCTTTACGGAAACGTCTACACGGATCTTAAATGGATCATGGGAGGACATAGTACGATATTCTTTGTTGGCGAGGGTTGTAGATTCTGGCCATTGTATTTCCCTCTTTTCACGGTTTGATACTTGGCATGTTTGGTTGACTTTCTGGGCATTAGCTGCAGTCGTCAACATAGTTTACCCATACTTTGATCTTAGTGCAAAAAATGGAAAACAGTGGACTCTACAGTTTATACAACGAGCCAAACATCGTGGACGACATTAAAATCAGAAGACTAGGATGGGCAGGTCACATAATAAGAATGGAAGAAAAAAGGATTCCAAAAAAAGGTTTTAAACGGGAACTTCTACACCACAAGACCAGTGGGAAGACCAAGAACCAGATGGGCGGATGTAATTCAGAGAGATGCATTACAACTGCTGGGGATAAGAGGATAGGGGAGAAGAGCTGAAAATAGGGATGAATGGAGGCGTCTTATGAGGCCCGGAAGGGGCTGTAGCGCCATATGTGAATGGACGGTAGAAAAAGGAAGCGTAATCAGAAGGTCCGTGATAAGCAGGTCTCTGTGACCATGACATGGTGCTTCCTCAGGTTGCGGATGGAACAAAGGTCTCCAATGTGGAGGGTAGCTGCGAATATATTGAATAAGCAGTCGCGGACAGCTGAAAAGGGGTGGTCATCCAGCTTTTATTATGAGCAAGGTACTGACAACTTCTCAGCGTAAAAACTGGCCTTTTACGAAACAGATAAATGTGTCTGAGACCTGGGCTGATCATTTGTTACGACCTAAGGAATGGAAAAGGGACAAGAAATTCGGTAAATGAATGTTAAGACCCTGTATATGGCAAGTTCCCTTACAACAGAAGCCAGGGAGTGAGTAAGACATAAATTAGATTTAGTGGAAGTACAGGAGGTTAGGTGGGACAAAGGAGGCACGGTAATAGCAGGGGGTTATATTTTTTTCTGTGGAAAAGGAAACTAAAATTGTCAATTGAGAACAGGATGTTTGTACAACACAGAATAGTATCAGCAGTTAAGAGAGTAGAATTTGTTAGTAATATAAAGTCACATATAGTTCCGAGAGTTTGCTGGTGTAATATCATTGTTTTGAATGTGCATGCAATAAGTGGAAAAATGATGATTGAAAAGACAGTTTTTATGAGAAATTAGAACAGGTTTTTTTTATAATTTTCCTAAGTACCATATGAAAATTCTCTTACGAGAGTTAATGCAAAAAGTGGGTAGAGAGAATATTTTCAAACCGACAATTGGGAATGACAGTCTACATCAGGTTAGTAATGATAATGGTGTTAGAATAGTAAACTTTGCCACATCAAAAAATTTAGTTGTTAAGAGTATAATGTTCCCACACCGAGACATTCATAAGTACACCTGGACCTCTCCGGATGGGAAGATTACAACCAGATTGATCGCATATTGATAGATAGGAGATGGCATTCGAACACACTAGATGTGCAAAGCTTCAGGGGAGCCGAATGTGACACTGATCACAATATGGTGGTTGCAAATTTAGGGAAAGATTGGTAGTAAGTAAACAAGAAACACAGAGGTCTGATGAGGAAAGATTTAATTTGAGGAAGGAAAATGAGATGGAAGTTAGAAAATAGTATCATTGAGGTTACAAACAGGTATGAAGCTTTGGAGAACTTCAGTGATGGCGAGGACATAAATAGGGCTTGGGAGAACATTAAGGAGAATGTCAATTTCAGCTAAAAGAGTCTAAGCCTGTACGAATTGAAGCAGCATAAACCATGGCTTCGTGAAGAATGTTTTAAGTTTTTAGAACAAAGGTGGCTATCTAAAATACACAGGTAACAGGATCCAAACCAAAACACTAAAGATAATTTAAACAATTAGGACATGAATCTAGTAGACATTTCAGGAACAAAAAGAAGGAATGCCTGAGAGTTAAAATTGAGGAATTTGAAACAAACAGTAAGGTCAAAAATATCAGAAACTTGTATAAGGGCAACAGTGACTCTAAGAAAGCTTACCAGTCTAAATCTGAATATAGTGGTGGACGAGAAGGGTGATTTGGTGACAGACTCCCATATTATTTTGGGTAGGTGGACGAACCATTTCACACAGCTATTGAATTTACACGGGGTTCATGATGTTAGGCAGACAGAAATTCATACAGCAGCCGAGTGACTTTGAGTTTGAGATGGCTATTGAAAAGCTAAGAAGGCCCAAATCACCATGTATTTATCAAATTCGAGCGGAATTGATTAAAGCAGGGGGTACAACAATTTGCTCTGAGATCCATGCTTAATTACTTACTTACTTACTTACTCACTATCTTACTTACTTACTTACTTAATCCATGGAGCAAAGTCCTTCTTGAGGAGCTAACCAGTTTTTATTAAATGGTACACATCAGCTTTTGGTTTCTGCTGATGATGTTAATATAATGGGCTGAAGCATAAATACCATCAAGACAAACAAAGAATCTTTAGTAGTTGTTAGTAAGGAGAATGGACTGGAAGTAAATGCCTATAGAACTAAGTAGACGGTCATAGCTCGAGATCAGAATGCAGGACGAAGTTACAGTATAAAGACTGATAATTCTTCCTTGAAAGGCTGGAAGAGTACAGATGTTTGTGAACAACCTTAACAAATCAAAATTCTATTCAGGAAGAAATTAAGAACAGACTGAATTCAGTGAATGCTTGATATCATTTGGTACAGAATCTTTCGTCTTTCGTTTTGCTATTTAAAAATAAAAAGATTAGGATACACAGAATACTAATATTTTCTCTTGTTTTGTATGGGTGTGAAACTTGGTCGCTGAAACTGAGGGAGGAACGTAGGCTGATGTTGTCTGAGAATAGGGTATTGAGGAGAATATTTGGTTCTAAGAGGGACGAGGTAACAAAGGAGTGGAGAAAACTACATAACGATTAGCTAAATAATCTGTACTCCTCTCCCAGTATTTTTCGGGTGATAAAATCGGGAAAAATGAGATGGGCGGGGCATGTAACGCGTATGGGGGAGAGGAGAGTTGTATACAGGGTTTTGGTGGGGAAACTTGAGGGAAATAACCACTTTGGTGACCCATTCGTAGATGGGAGGATAATATTAAGATGGATCTTCAGGAAGTGGGATGTGGGGGTACGAACTAGATCGAGCTGGCTCAGGATAGAGACAGGTGGCGGGTACTTGTAAATGCGGTAATGAAACTTCGGGTTCCATAAGATGGGGTTAAGTTCTTGACTAGCTGAGATATTGTTAGGTTCTCAAGACGAACTGTGCTGACTGGAGTAAGTAAGTAATGAGAAGTTAGGGTCTATCAGTCTGTCATTCAGTATTTGTCTTTTACCCAAAATTACTCCACAGACATTACTTAAGGTACGCACTCCGACAGTGTCCTCAAATTCGGTCTCCTACTGTTTATGACACCTACACCACATTTTTTGTTAAGCCGACGTGTGTAACATAAACCGTATCTTAATACCAAACATAAGTTTTGTTTGAAATGCTTTTCATTCTATATTTAAAAATATGTGTGTAACGGCAGAGAAAATTCAATTTTAACTTATATTTCTGTGCAGCGTGGCGAGGCTACTATTTATTGTTTTTTTTTTTGCGGATATATTTATATCAACAGTAAATTTTCATTAAGAATATTTATGTATATATAGTCACAAATCAAGCGATTAAAATAATGTATGCTCTCATATCTGCATTACTCTATTCGCGGTACTGATTAGTCTAAATCACGTTAGTTGATTCATACGACTTTTTTCCAGTATTTTCCCCATTAGAGTATTCTCTCAATTAATTTGTGTTTGATCTCTCTGTCTTTAACATTATTGTTATTGATGATTCTGGTGGGTCCGAAGGCTAATTAACAATAAGCAGTCAATAAGTAAGGATACTGAAAGTAATGAAATAAGAAAGTTATGAATTGAGTACTTTAGAAATGTCAATGAAAATAATTTCACACCAAGAGTCATCGTTGAACCAGTTCATTACAATCTTAGTAATTAACCAACTTAATGCACAAATTCTTGTTTTATAATAAGTTTATTATATTCCTCTGCATGTTTCGAGCACAATAGTACTCGAAACATGTAGAAGCATATAATAAACTTATTATAAAACAAGAATTTGTGAATTAAATGGGTTGATTACTAAGATTATACTGAGATGTACAGTGAGCAAAATATCAAAATCAGTTCATTATGGTCTATTTCCATATAAAGCGTTAGGGTTTGTAACACTAATCATTAATTTACGTGCTAGAAATGGAAGATTATGTGATTTTTTTAAACGCATAAGATTTAAGTCCCTGAAATCTGTTTTAACCTTTTAACAGGTGAAAATCAGTTAAATAGTTCTTAAAATTTTGGGCCTTTGTTTACAAAGAACAGACTATATTACTGTTTGTTTTAAAGTTTATTAAGCTGTTGTTTTAAAAGCAAAAATAATTTGTTCGGAAAACTAATTGAAGAAAACAAAGACTTGCTCTGGGCGAAATGTTAAGTTCTTTTAAGATTAAACATGGTGGCGTATTGGATTTCGTTGCGCATTAAAGAGTTAAGTTATTACCCTGCCACCGAAAGCGAAACTTTGAGAAGACTGCAGACGGGGTTTCTTGATATATATATTTCCATAGCAATTCTAAATACTATCACTCTAGTATCAGAGGAGACGCGGCTATTGTCCCTGTTTATTAAATTTCCTTGACTGTCAGTTTGTAAGAATTCATAACTTTGGAATTGACTTGTTGTGAGATGTGAATTTTTTTAATAATATTATTCTGATCTAGTAGTTTATTACGAGTATGTTACAGAATCATGATTTTTAAAGTTTGCACCCCAAAGACTCGTTGTTGGACAGCATAGAATCCTGAACGTCACCGTAAAGTTACTGTGTTGCACTGTACAGACTTCTGACCATCATCATAAAAACTCGCTGGACAGTCTATAACACTGATCACCTCCACAAAAACTCGTTGGACAATATACGAGGGTAGGCTGATAAGTTTTGACTCCACTTAAATAGAAAATGAATGGGAAAAGACATTTTAATGAAATGAAAAAGAAATATTCCTACATCAATTATTTTGAAAGCTGCCTAAGCATTTTTCTTCAAAATCACCGCCCACTTCAATACACTCCCGCCAACGCTGCACTAGTTTTTTTTTTTAATCCTTCCTTAAAAATGGTGTTTTGTTTTTGAAACCATTTCCTCACATCAGACTTCATCTCTTCATCACAGCTGAAGCGCTGGCCCTTCACCATGATCGCCACAAACGTCTTGCAATTTTCTGTGAATTTCAATTGGAGGAACTTTTACCACGGTTAAGAATTCAATAACAGCACGCTGGATGAACCGAACGTCTGAAAACTCTTCCATTTCGATGTGCACTGGGTGAGGACTGTAAGTATCTGTGTGTTCAAGGTGAAGTATGATGGAAGAGAGATACCATGCGATTACACAGAACAGGTTTTTTCCAGATAAGTCAAATGTAAATAAAAAATATTACAGTGGAGGCAAAACTAATCAGCCCACCTACTTTGAATCCTGAACATTACTGTAAAGACTTGTTACTGGACAACATAGAATGTTTAACATCACCGTAAAGATTCGTTGTGTTTCAGTATAGGGTCTAGAACCTCACAGCTATTTATTGATCTTGTAACAATTATAATTGTAGGCATCCATGTGCGCATACATTTCCAAAGTGCTTTTTCTCACTAGTTTTCCTTAAAAATTTGCTAATAATTCTTTTTTCTTTGTTACTATTTTCATCCCAGGCTTTTTTAAAGGTCTGAACATATAAATAATATTTAAGAATTATCCTTTTCATCGGATAAAGTTAATTAAAATTTTGGCGGGCTGATGTGAGTACAGTTTAATGATTTTCGAACTCACAAAAGCGTTTGGTTCTCCTTCACCTGTGGCATATAACCAGCTTAACAGCTTCTACCCAATATCTCCCGCCTCTGTACTAAGGAGACTATAAACCTGGTTATAACCTGGGGCGCTCTAACCCTAGCGCAAGTAATCCTGCAACCAAATTAAGAGGCGGTGAGTGAGGATTTCGCCCAGCCTTCTTTCCCTTCATCTCTGGTTTATGCAAGATCAAGAATTAATTCTCGTGGATTATAACTTGTGGGCTTACTTAACTGGCGTAGTGTCTGTGCAGCAGCAACTTCTAAACGTACTTTGGATGACACTTCATTTTTCCATGCTATTGTTTTGTAATCTGAGGATTTTCCCGTTTCAGGGTGTTTGTAGAAAAACCTTCGTCGCGTCATGCTTCACACTCCTGCATAAGACGTAGTTTTTTATTTTTGCAGAATCTCGATAAACACGCTGATTAAATGTAGAGTTATGGAATCCTAACTAAAGTACGTTTGTCAGAAGATCAGTAGTGGCCCTAAGTATACTTGGTGACTTTAGTTGCCTGAACAATCAGCAGGATCACACAAACACACACACACACACCAACACACACACACACACACACACACTCAAAGCACATAAAGATCATTATGAGAGAAACACGTACAACCAACAAATGCACACACAGGTGTGTAAATTTATCATATTATAAATAACGTTTCGGCCATCTATTGTGGCCATCGACAGGGAGGTGCTTCTTGAAGGATGTATTAAATAGAACGTCAAACAATTTACAAATATGAGATTTTAAGTTTTAAATAAGTTAGTTCATATAATCCCTCTCAAAATTTAAAGTGCCTAGGCACAATGGATCGTTGTTTATAATTGTGAAATTGGAAAAAATTTCTTGTTGTAGCCTTTTTGTTATTTGCCCTTTGAGGTACAAGTAACTGTTACATAGAAATGTTCCTGATATTTGTAATAATAATAATAGACAAATAATTATAACGGACAAACGGTACACACACATGCCCAAGCCAGTGTGTGAAGAGGGAGATGTCACAGTGTTGTGTAATCAAGAAGTTCACACATACAGAGAAGTTGCAGCAAATAGGCCAGCTATTAAAAACAAAAAAGAGAAAACATCCACACTGATAGAAGTGGCAATACCTACAGACAGAAATGTTGTGCACAAGGAAGCGGAAAAGTAGTTAAAATACAAGAGTTTATCTATAGAGATACAACGAATGTGGAACCTGAAATGTACGATTATACCAGTAATAATTGCAGCCACTGGAACAGTAACGAGAAGCTTAAGAAAAAATTTGGAAATTGTACCAGGAAAACACTCGATAGACTCACTACAAAAGACAGCTATGCTTGGAACATCACACAAAATACGGAAAGTATTGCAGTGTGAAGCTTGAAGCCTCAGCGGTGGGGATCACCGCTGGTTCAAGAGAAGTACCAGGAAGAGAAGGCCTGTGACAAGAGACATCCATATTGTATAATAATAATAATAATAATAATAGTTTATTATTATTATTATTATTATTATTATTATACGGTATGGATGTCTCTTGTCACAGGCCTTTTCTTCCTGGTAATTCTCTTGAACCAGCAGTAAGTATAATAATAATAATAATAATAATAATAATTATTATTATTATTATTATTATTATTATTATTAGTACTTGTAATAATAATAGCGCATAAGACTTTTTTAGAATCATTCCAGAAGAGGGGAATTTACAACTGCCCTGTTAGTTAAGAGCTGTCATATACAAGGATATGGAAATGCGGCTCGCTATATTATTCTAAATCTGCAAAAAAGGAAGTGGGATATTGCAAAGTTGTAATGCCGGTGGCTTCTGATTTACGGATCCAGTGTTGCTGTTGCTGCTCTGCTTAATGCTGTCCCCTTTCTGTTTTTTAAAGATCAAAAGTGTTGCTTAAAACCCGCGTGTACTGAGACAGGCAGATAAATCGAGAAAGGGTCTTCATGAAGTTCTTGTGATGCTCATTAGGATAACAGGGATCATTCGAAAACTGACAAATTACGAGACAGACTAAAAGTTAAGAGATTAAAGCAAGAGAGTGTCATTATTTCAAACGACTAATACAGCTGGTCACCGTCCCTTATCTATGCAATACACCAAAATTGCACAAATTAAATAAGAAAAAGTTAGGAGCCACCCAAGAAAGTCCAAACGCCAGAAGGAAGAAATACAGCAAGTTCTATGCTGAAGACCCAAAAATATTAGGTTGCAGCGTATAAAATTTAATAGCCACGGCGCTCTGAAGCCCTGTATATGTGCACTCCTGCTATCGTCAAACCCACGCCCGAATCTTTCCCTTGTTGACTGTCGAAAAGTTTGTAAGATTTATGTGACTCTAACAGAAGGCGCAGAAGACACGTGATGACTGAGGAAAAGCAGACGAAATTGATGCTAAATTGCAGGTGGCTTCAATATAATCGTACCGCGACCTGTACAAAACAAAAACAAGTAGGTGATCGTTACGAAATGCAATAAAGTTGCTGCATTTGCCATCGTATATGACACCAGAGGAATATCCTACATGAAATAAGTAAGTGGAAGGCTAACTGGATTGGTCACATTTTGAGTAGAATTTGCCTTCTGCAACAGCTTATTGAATGAAAGATATAAGGAAGGATAGAAGTGAGAGGAAGACGAGAAGAAGACGTAGGTAGCTACTGGATGAACTTAAGAAAAGGAGAGGATACTCTTATTTGAAGGAGGAAGCTCTAGATCGCACTATGTGGGGAACTGGCTTTGGAAGAGGCTTTGGACCTGTCGTAAGACAGACTACTAAATGAATGAACGAATGAATGAATGAATGAATGACAGCTGTGGCACGTACAAAATACGTGCGCGCGCATATCGTAAAGTAAAGCTGAATTTTGTGAACTGGTACCTTCAGGGAATACGTTACGAAGAAATTGTCCCCTATTCTCATTCTTTCGGAGATGAAATTCGCGTTAATCTTGGTGGTTGATTAAATCTGAGAACACCAGGTTTTTATCTGGATAAAATCCCATTTCAATGCAGGGTTTTACTTGGCGGATTTTCTTGAAATTTAGTACTGGACACATTTACGAAATTGTGTCGAGAAGCTAAAAATTTGGCTAAAATCGGACAAAAATATAGGACACTTTACAATAAGATCTCAGTATTTTGATGTTTGTGTGACCGTGCATCATTGATACAATAATATAAACAGCCAACTAGATGCAACAATAATAATTTTATTAATAATTTCAATCAGCTCAACAGGTTTCGGGCGACAATTTCGCCCATCCTCAGGTGCACTAGACTGTGTTTATAGCTTGTGCTATAAAGTACCGACGATGCTGCCTGCAGGCATCAAGTTGACTGTTTATTTTATAACATCTCAGTGCTTTTATTGTTGTCGGCAGCATAGAATATTTATCATATCATTTTTTGACAGCGATATGTCGCACAAAATTGCAAATGCAATGCATTATTGCGTTTCAATAGCAACACTTCCAATATTAATTGAATTGCTGACAAAGAAATATTTAGGTAACAATAAAAAGAGCACGCTTTGTTGGGCTGTATGTCTCTGTCAGCAATATTTACTGCAGTTTTGGCAGCGAAATGCAGATCAGCATCTATAAGAAAGTATTGTTGTTGCTTGTCCATAAAACAGCTTTAATTGTTTATATGTGTCACGTGTAAGTCAGTAATACTAACATAAGGGGTCGTCGCTATAAAGTTATAAAAGGCAATGCAAATACAGCCGTGTTGTTTGCGCATTCCGCTAGTTGCGCGAACACGCCACGCTATTACGTACGGTGCATGTCTGAATGCTTCTCCAGTTAGGGTAAGACATGGCTAATCTCTTTTCTCGGCAAAATAATGCAACAGCTCACACACGAAACATTTACAGTGTCTTTTTTTTAAAAAAATATGACGATTAAACTATGATATTAACTACACTGTATTTAACTAAAATGCGTGGAGCCCGACTCGCGGAGGAATATACGAGCGGCGATCGTTGTCCTACCTGTCGCCACGCTAAACAATCATAATATAGGTGAATGCGTTGGAAAAATTAAAAACATTTATGTAGAATAGTAAATGGAAAAGTGGAAGCAGATGAGACTTGATAAGGTTCAGTCAATTTGATGAATGCTATTACTTTTGTTCATCTATTTCTTTTGGTTTTGTTATTCAGGGTACTCGCACTGCGTAGTGAATTTGTTTATAAATTTTCTTTGTAACCGATACGATACTTTTAGCCTCATTTTGATTTGTCGTCAATGAACATGATGCTAGTAATCGGACTTTCGTTGCTGACATGCTCAAGATCACTGTTAGGTTGAATGGGTTTGCTGCTCACGATGTACGTACTAATCTACCACCTGGCTAACATATACAGTAAGATACTCTGCGCTTGACTCTCATTAACTATGAGTTAAGTAACAAGAATATCAAAAAAGGAAAGGATAACGACTCATACTCTATCATCGAGTAATCTGCCGAAATACCAGTCGCAGATCGTTAATTCGTACTTACAAGTGAGAAGTTTAAAATCAACTAGATTCTTGAAACTAACCGGAAAATTTGAGGTATTTATGCTACCGTTATCTGACAAGTGTGTGGCAGTGGGGTGTGACAATTCAGGGAGACCGGAAACTGATAAGAAATTAACCCACCCGGGCGCAAAATTTTGGTTTAAGCATTTGGCCTAAATCTGTTACCGACTTTACTAAAATTAGCATGTTCTATCGAAAGTTCTGGGTGGGATATGCAAATTTTATAGGGTGTTTCGTAGGCTAATTGTCTTATAAGGTCTTAGCCAGGAAAAAAAATTGCCCAAAATGTAAATTTCTCCATACCTGACGAAACACCACGCCATGAAGTCATATGGGACAGTAGAGGTAGATTTCCACGCATTCTTAAACTATGTACAGGACGGATGTGAGTAATCAGCTTCGTACATTTTCTGCCGTATTCCCGGGAGAAAAAAAAAAGCAACAAATATTCATTGAATAATGAAATGGATAGGCTCGGAATAGGCTTCATTTTTCTGGGGAAGAACAATTCCCTTTATCATGCTGCGAAATGAAATAAAATTCCTGGTGTTCAGTTTGTAGCTTATCCCACTACAACGACTGAGCTATTCAGACTTAAGTCAATCCTTAAATTAAGTGAAATAGTTTGAGACCGACTTCAAATTGCATTTACACTTCGAGCACGTATTCGCAGCATTTCCTGCAAGCTCATGGTAATTGATTGATTGAGAATGGCGACTGGGTGCGCTGTGCCCCAATATCAATCAATCACACAGCGACGTTAAGGCTGTAGTCAATCTGGCTGCTGGAGATCTATGCCAGCATGACTATCTTCCTAAAAATGTAGCCTGTAAGATCTGTTTTGGAGTAACAATTCAACTCACGGACTGGCTGGAAGCGGGACCAACTGTCAAGAGATTATATTTAATTGCAAATGAGCGCCTTCCGCGCTGGCTGGTTTGCAAGTTCCGAACACAGTATCGTGGTCCTTACGGAGTCAAACAAGTGCAAGGTGATTGATCAGCGACGAAATTTCAAAACGTAAGAGTTGGTAAGTTGCAACTACTGAGCCTACTGAATCCAGCCAGGTAACTTCATGCGATGGGAATGTAATTATTGCGTCTACTAAGTTTTAGGACTGGCATTATAAAAAGTATTTGCTTGAAAGAAATGACACTTTTATTGTTTAGTTTTCGACATAGATCCCTTGTAACTGTACACACAGATTTGCACGGTCATACAGCTTCTGGATGCCTTTGTTGAAGCTGTCCTTTGCAGTGGTGTTTAATGTATTTGTCATGGCTGTCTGGATGTCCGAAATCGAGTCAAAGAGGCGCCCCTTTAAGTGGGATTTCACTTTTGGGAACAAAAAGTAATTAGCAGATGCTAAATCTGGCGAATACGGATGGTGGTCGAGCACAGTCACTTTTCGTTGGACCAAAAACTGCTTGACGATTGTCTCGTGGAACGGGGCGTTGTCATGCAAAAGGAACCAGTCACCAGATTCACACATACCCGGTCTAACACGTCTGATTCTGTTTAGCAGCCTCTCAATTACAGCTATGTAGTACACTGCATTGACAGTTACACCCTCCGGAACAAATTCTTTGTGGATTACTTCTTGCCAATCGAAGAAAATCACATTGCGACACTCTGTAGGCCGGCCACTCCCGGGGTCGTCTTCAATGTCTTCTCGTCCATCACGAAATCTTCCATACCATCGGAAAACATTCGAACGGGATAGTGCTTGGTGCCCATAAGCTGCGTTTACCATTTGAAGAAATTCCGTCGCACTTTTGCAGCTTTAAAACAGAAATCTATCGCTAATCGTTGTTCCATACTCAATACTCAAATCCATGACGAGGCTTTCGCACACAACTTCGTTTTACGCCACAAATCACAAATACTGCTCAACCCACTAAGACAACACTAAGCACACAACGTGTCGAGACTTGCTCGTACGTGTTTCTGTGGGTGACTGTCTGTTGGCGCGCGTAGTATTCGCTCTGCACAATCAGTCCTAAAACTTAGTAGACGTACTGTGTACTTGAGAAGACGATATCCACTTGGCTAAACAAGAAATATGCATATTTTACAGGACGTGAGACTGCATTAAATACCGCTGTTGGGTCCTCTGTCATGCTGGATTAATTTATTCCTCCTCATCGTAGACTAATTTTATTTTGACGCATATTCTGAGTGTGCCGGGATAGCGTGGTCGGTATAGGGATTTGTTACGGCCTGAGCGGTCCGGGGATCGAGTTCCATTGGTGGCGAGATTTTCCGTACGCGTCCAGACCGACCCTGGAGCCCCCATAGCCTCCTACACAATGCGTACAAGGTTTTTCTCAAGGGCAAAGCGGCCGGAGCATGGCGTTGACCACCCATCACCCATCTAGCCGCTAGGTGGAATCAACATTAGAGTTATAACTCTACCCCCCCCCCCTATAGGCCTTCGTGGCCTGTTCTAGGGCACACTTTACCTTTACCTTCACCACTTACCCTGATCTATGCTTATATCTTTCAAGTATCCTCTTTCCTCGGGACCGCGTTGGCACAGTGGTTAATGTGCTTTGCTACAAATTGGAAGGTCGCTGGTTCGATCCCAGCTGATGTCAGTGGATTTTTCATTGATATAAAAGTCCTTCCGATCGCACTATGGCCCTGGGGTCGACACAGCCTCTAATAGAAATGAGTACCAGGAGCATTTCCTGGGGATAAAGGCGGCAGGTGCGTAAGGCTGACAACCTTACCACCATCCGGTGCCGTTGTCATGAAATCTGGGATCCTTAATTTCCTGAAACCCTCTGGGCCACTCCGGGCCTGTAACGGGACTACTTTACCTTTACCTTTACTCTCTTTCCTAATATTTTTTGCCCAAATTATTGCGTGTATTTCTTATCTCTATTGTGCTTGTTGTAGGCCCATGTCCAGCGCATGGCATCCATGATATGATTATCTGAATAATAAATTTCGTGAAGTGTGCAAATTAACAAACCTGCCATTTTCCAGCCCTCTGAAACCTTGACGCACTTCCCTTATCTCTCGTAGGTATTGGCCAGAAGAGAATGGAACACGAGTAGGATTTCCTGTCCATCGAGGATTTGAATTTGTGGGATATTTTACCCAGTCAATGTTGTTTCGTTAGCCACTATATCACAGATTAATTAACCAATTTCTCAGAACCCAAAGGCATATACTGAAGAATCCTTGTTGCCACGATACTGCAATGAAATATGGAAATCGAATGCATCGTAAATTGCTCGCTACCAACGCTCTTAACGGACACTGCACACCACAAACACAGCTGTACTGATGTACTGTACCTCCAACCGAGCAGCTAAAGTGCTGTGTGAGCAGAAGAATCAGCCCAAATCACGCGAACAGTGAACAGTGGTTAGCCTTGAAATATCAGCGATTGAGTGACAAACATCCAGATACTGCACCGTTCTTTGTCCTGTACGTATATTGACAAAACAATCTAAGGTTCGGTAAAGGAAATCAGTAAATTCACGACTTTTCTTCATGTAGACTGCACACAATCTAGCTTAGCTGATGAGTTTGAATTAATAATTTACTGTTTTCATATTTGTATGTTTTGATTTTAGGAACAAATACGTAAATTTTAATATCTTAGATCATGTATTCTAGCACATCATACTTCAATGTATTTCTGGAGGGCAACCTGTAGACTCGCCTCATGACGGTAGACTAGTGAAAATACTGAACGTTTGTTGTTCCGCGTGCTTCGTTTCTCTCGAATTTGTATAAAGCATTCTCCATTTGTAAAATGCGGGGGCACGCGGTGGTGCAGTTGGTTGGGGCACTGAGCTACAAGGGGGAAGCTCGCGGTTTCGATTGCCTGTAGGGGTCATTGGGATTTTTAATTGACCTAATCCTTCCGGCTGTTTTATGGGCCTGGTGTCGGTTCAACCCTTAACAGGAATATTTCCTGGGGAGTAAATGCGGCCGGTGCGTAGGGCTGACAACCGATTGTCTGTAAATCTCCTGGTACCCTAGGGTCTCTCCGGGCCTGTACAGGGCTAACTTTACCTTTACCTTTCACCTCATATTTATCCATTATTCATCTTGTCGCTTATCCGAACTTCCATTCTTATGCTGCTTAGGGCACCATTGCGCTGGATGAATTTAAAGTTCTATTGATTCACTCATTCATTATTACTTCCTGACAGCAGGCATTCATTTCATAATTTTTTATGCTTATCAAGCTGCGCATAAGTTTATAGTTGCTTGGTCGTTGCAGTGTTCCATATTGCAGTCCGCCTCCCACGTACATTCCAGAGCAACTCTGAAGTAACAATGAGGGTAATATAAGGAGTTTGCGCCTGGTGTTGGGAACAATGGCCACAACATTCCATTATTAGAATTCATCAGGATGTGAAGCACGTGACTTTCTGTTGCCCGCTACTTCTCCAAATTGGAGAGACTGGGTCGAGTTCAATAAAACTGTCACGCGAAATGAGGGCGTCCATCCCTCTGTGGACCCAGTTTGGCTGCGGTCAAATGTCATTCCTTGCTTTAAAGAGTTGCAGATGTTCGCAAACTTTACAGTCGCAGGACTTGGCTGTGTTATGTTACATTTCGTATCCTTAATTGCCCTGTCACACCGATGTGCGTGCTCTCCGAAAACCGCATACATTTCTGTTCAGTTTTGGGGAAGTTTCTGCAATTCTTCACTTCAGATTGTTTCGTTGATGTCGGCCGTCCCTGCAGAAAAAGCCTGGATAGTACCTCGATTACACTAAGACCCCTCTTTTAACAAATCCCTTATAATTCATCATTCAAGAGTCATCTACCATCCACTCTGTTTACCGTGACATGAATGACAAGGTCGGAATATAATACACAAAGGGCAGGCTATGTCCATCATCTGTAAGCGCGTGTATAATTAACTTCATGGAGCAGATAATACTTCATTATCTGTACATTCCTAAATATAAGCGAATATAGCCCTATATGTGTGGCGTTCTTTACCCAAAAGAGAGGTAAGTATACCGCGATGTTAGATGAAGATTTCTCTTTGAACGTCTACAATTACAGTGCTGATATCAAGGGTTAACTTACCGCGATAACAGTTGTGCGTGTGACCGGAAGGGAAAAATTTAATCAGAATTTTATTTCGAAAACCCTAAAGGAGGAAACCACTTAGAGTGTGGGGGGCGTGGAGGATCTAGACATATATAGGAGGTTGATCTTAAAGTGGATCTTAACTATCGGCGTATGTGGGTTTGGATTGGTAAGCTTGAAACATAGGCTAACATGAATAGATTGCTAAATATTGGGTTCTGTAACAAGAATGATGTAAACCTAAAGAGTGAGGCTGATGAACTGATGTCGTCTGGATTATGGTAAAGGTAAAGCAGTCCCATTACAGGCCTGGACAGGCCCAGAGGGTTCGGGGAAGTTAAGGTTCCCAGATTTCGTGACAAGGGCAGAGGATGGTGGTAGGTTGTCAGCCTTACGCACCGGCCGCCTTTACCCCAAGGAAATGCTCCTGGTACTCATGAGTCGACCCCAAGGCCAGAGTGCGATCAGAAGGATTTTATGTCAATAAAAAATCCAATGACACCAGCTGGGATCGAGCCAGCGACCTTCCGAATTGTAGCACAGCACCTTAACCACTGTGCTACCGCGGTCCCCATAGGAATTTGTTAGTACATTGGTAGATAATATTATATGTCATCGCATGTAGATAAAACGGTTGTCATTATGAATTGACAACTGTTTCATCTACACGCTATAATATATACTTTTATTTACCAATGTATGAACTACTTCCTACACACACATAATTCTTTTATTTCAGGAAGGTGACGTATTACGTAATAGCTACATAAAATTTATCACAAAAATTGTATGCGTGTTTTGAATGTTAATGTATATTTTAAACCATACATTTTAAACTTTCTATCTTATATATGTGCATTGGTTCAAAAAGTTTTTAATATATTCTTTGTAATGCACCACTCTGAGGAAGGCCACAAATGTGGCCGAAACATGTAGGAAGCAAACTATGTATATAGTATACTCTTAAAACTTTTATATGCATCTCTTGGTTTCATCACCATATCGAATCAGCTTAATACATGGTCATGGATTGATATTTTGAAAGTGTTAGAATAAAAAAAAAACTTTTTGGGAACTAGTCTCTTTATTTGCCCTTCCCAGTGGCCGCGCGGTCTAAGGCGTAGGTCTAGGGCCGCTCGCCTACTGAGATTCTGGGTTCGAATCCCACCGGGGGCATGGATGTCTGTCTGTTGTGAGTGTTGTGTGTTGTCAGGTAGAGGTCTCTGTGACGAGCTGATCACTCGTCCAGAGAAGTCCTACCGATTGTGATGCGTCGTTATGTGTGATCTAGAAATCTCAAGATTGAGGAGGCCATGGCCCACTTTGGGCCGCAGCGCCACAGAGGGGGGAAAAAATTCTGTTTATTTAATACCTACATCTTGCATATTCGTACAACAAACCTGTATATTATTCTTCCCTCTTCTTTTTGATCTTCAAGTTTTCCCTGTAATATTCTGCATGCATTCCTTGTCTCCTCCATCCGAACCACATGATCAGTCCACAGTTGTACTGGAAGTTGTACCGTCCGCACAGCATTAAGAAATCTATAAATCAAGGGTCCTAATTATGTTATAACCAAAACTGTACTTGCACTCTGATCTCTATTAAACCGAAACACTTTTTTGAGTAAGCCTTTTCCTGCTTCGTCCTCAGACCCCTGTAATTCACATTATTTACCGAACAAAATAACTACGTTTCACACCCATAAAAAAAAAACAAGTGACACGCTTATTGTCTTTTCGCCTATGTTGTGATTTATAGCTTCGATTCCCTGTAGGGGCAAAAAAGAGTTTCCTGCTTCTTGTCACGGTTAAATCCAGTGAGGGGCTCACCCAGCCTCTATTATTCTGAAGTTCTCTGTCGCTTTGGGTGTGAAGCTAACCGCTGACCCCGATGTAGTATCGAGATTAATAATGAGTGGAACTGTACCTCCTCCTTTTCACACGTCTTCATGGCTTTGTGTTAATTAGGAGTACAAACAACTTGACCGTTATTTTATATATCTTGTATCCTAAACGTCTGTATGGAGGAAAGTTCTAATTCAAGAAAAATGTCATACTGTAGCCCTACTTACAAGTTGAAATCCAGGGTTTTCAATAATTTGTAAATAGCTAATATATTCCTTTCGTTGTCTTATACTCGTATTTCGCCCACCCACAATATCTGACAAATATCCGTGTTTAAAACTGCAGTGTTCCTGGGTGTGACGTTGTGATGACTTGTACGTGGCAACTAACATTTCGAATGAACTTGTTACTTCCTTCCTCTTGATGACTTAGGGAAGTGTTTCCCAAAAACGGTTCCGCGGAGCAGTAGGTTTTCGCGGAACATCGTTAAGGGTTTCGCGAGAAATCGTCGAATAATTACATAAACTTTCAGAACGGAGCGAAAATTTCCAAATATTTCTCGATATATAGCGGGTATTTTAGCCAACAGTTTGTAGTAATGGAGGAAGTCCTTCACGCGAAACCAGAACGAAAATTACTAAATATTTCTCGAAATATAGCGGGTATTTTGGCCGACAGTTGGTAGTAATGGAGGAACTCATTCGCGCGAAACCAGCCGCTTCTATACGTAAATATTTCAGAACAGAGCGAAAATTTCCAAACATTTCTTGAAATATAGTGGGTATTTTGGTCGACAGTTGGTAGTAATGGAGGAAGTCCTTCACGCGAAACCAGCTGCTTCTATACGTAAATATTTCAGAACACAGTGAAAATTTCCAAATATTTCTCGAACTATAACGGGTATTTTGGCTGACATTTGACAGTACTGGAGGAATCTCCTTCACACGATACCAACTGTTTCTTTGTTTTCTGGCCTGTAAAAGTTTTCATAGGCAGAGGGAAGTCCTACGGGAAGTTAAAAATTACCGTAGGGGTTCCTCCATGCCAGAAACTTTGGGAAACTTAGTATGTTCTTCCGAGAGGTTACACACATCTCCCAGACAACACGGCGTCACATACAAAGGCCACATTCCTGACAGTCACACCGTGAGAACCAACATTCTCATTATGGTGAAAACTATCGAACATTTTGCGAAGTCTCGGGTTCAACTCTGTGCTTAGAGGCCGTCTCTCTAGATAGTTGTTTCGTAATTTTCCTTCGTCCGTCCGGAGAAGTTCCCTGCTACCTTCTACGCTTTTCTCTTTTCTTATCATCCAGCCAAAGCTACACAGACCGAGATACTGACTAAACTCCGTGGCCTTAGTCCGCACGCGAACTATACCGACAGAGCGGCCGCCGCCGGTCGGCGAAGTTAGTGCCAAGGGGTGTCACGTGGTCAGCGCAACGGGTCCCTACAGCCGTTAATCTCTGTTTTCTAGACCTGGAGCCTCTACTTTTTTCATTCAAGTAGCTCCTCAATTAACCTCACGAGGCTGAGTGGACCCCGTTCCAGACCCACTACTACTCAGAAAATCTGGTAACGCCGGGGATCGAACCCGGGACCTCTGTATCTGTAGCCAGAAACTCTGACCAGAGGCGGTCCCGAGATACTGACAGTGTCATTAAATAAAACATGACTAAGAAATAAACGCGCTGGAATCCAGTGGAACATCAGGGGTTTTCTCCAGTCACGAAGTGACAGAATGAAGAAGCTTACAGGTCACCTCCATAAACTGCAAATGTGAATGTTGTGTGGAATTTTTGCCTGTTTGGCATGGTGCTTAGGCAAAAAGGATTACTAAAAAATTATCAGTTTTGAATGGTCATTAACTGTGGCAGGGAGTGACCATAATGTTCGGAGGCTATTTAGCAACAAGCAAAGCTGGATTACGGTCCGCCATCAAACGCGATAGCATCCGGCTGCCTCCTAATGAGCCCGTCCCATAACATGCTGGGGGAGCATTTAGTTCCTTCGCCTCCATTATCGAACGAGACCTACTGACATGTAAACACGACCGCTACTATGCAGACAGAAAACGTACAGGTACGAGGGCCGTATCTACATTAACAGCTTGTAAAGTCGCTCCTTTGTTCTACGACCATTATCGCTTCAAATTTAATGGGCTGGCCTCAAGGTGACGCCATTGGTTTGCATTCGGGAGGCACCCTATTGGCATCTCGGCGGAAGGTCACGTGATGTAGATGAGGCTTTATATATCCCCTTCATTTCTTAAATTAATAATTTGTCCGGAAAAAAACAAAAATTGATTTGGATGACAAAATTCAAGCGTGAATTCTAAATTGCACAAAACTATCAATAAAGTTAAACAGTATGATTCGAAAACTTACAAAAAATGCGGGTATTGTAAGTTATAACTCCGTGGCCTTAGTCCGCACGCGAACTATACCGACAGAGCGGCCGTCGCCGGTCGGCGAAGTTAGTGCCAACTTTTGCGGATAGAGGGGTGTCACGTGGTCAGCGCAACGGGTCCCCAC
>Ga0123352_10003044_pt1 | contig 23972 bp, 16 predicted proteins | sample TergutLab28metaG_FD_89700 | JGI IMG/M metagenome (GOLD analysis project Ga0123352, IMG submission 89700) | Labiotermes labralis P1 segment gut microbial communities from Petit-Saut dam, French Guiana - Lab288 P1 | ecosystem: Host-associated > Arthropoda: Insects > Digestive system > Gut ...
CCACTCTCCTGATTTATCTCCAACAGACAATTTTCTGTTCCCCAAGTTGAAAATGAAGTTAAAAGGACTCCACTTTGTGGATGTTGCTGAGATCCAAGTTGTCATAACTGGTGAATTACAGAAGATCCAAAATGAGGAAATTTGGCAGCTTTTCAGAAACTGTATGACCACACAAAAACCTGTCTATATGACAATGGAGCTTATTTTGAATTAAAAAAGAAGTATACGTCTTCGATTTTTAAAAAATCAGTCCTAAATCTTTTGGACCATAATGTGTAGACAAAGATTAAGGCTCTTAAGTGAACTGTATAGCCATCGAATTATAGTAAATTTTCAGAAGCTTTGTAGTCACTTGAATCAAACCCCTAAAAATGGCAAAGCAATGCCCAAACATTCTGGTTAAGAATGGACTTTAATGTACAAAACACTTGGTATAGATGCATCAGTTGTACCATATTTAATTAAACAAAGTTTAATTATGACTGAGAACAGTCACAAAACCAGCTACAAAATAATGTAGATATCTATATATTTTTTATTTATTTCTGATACACTTTGGGCTTCCTTTCATACAATAATTTGAATATGCATTTTTATTGGGTCAGTAATTGCATTACCTTTAAGACTCTGAAATTAGATTGTAATCCAATTTCCACATACTAAATGGAAGGTTTTTATATATAAACTAGGCCATCTCTTCACTTCACAACAAAAATTACAGTTCTGTCACGCCTCGTAAAATGTGTGTTGGGGTGCATACATATAACACACTTGTCTGGGACCCAACAATAATATCCACCCTGACCCTGAGCTCCTTAACCAATTAAAATTGATGTCAGCACATGATATGTAGGTTAAATATGCAGTTTTACAACTTCATGTCTGAGTCAATCACATGCCGTTCGACTATGGCACAGCAACATACGCATAACTTACCTCACCGAACATAAAACCGTAGTCAACAGTAAGCATAATCCTGATGAAAACTGCAAGGCAAATTAAATGCAATCTGGCAACATAAAAATAATGTAAACAGCTTGGAGTATATATATGTGTATCCTGAGGCTGTGATAATGCACTAGTCGTGCTACATGTATTCCACTGTTCTGGTTCTAGATGATGTCTTTCCGAGTAGTTGCTCTTAGCTTGAAACCCCGAATTACAGCAACTACTACGAAATTCGATTGCAGAACTGGCTAGTAGAACTGGACCATTTGTCGTCTGTCGCGAGAATGTATGATTCTGGGTACCCAATGAACCCTCTTCATTACCAACAGTCACTGCAAAATAAGGTAATTTTATTGAGAATGGTCTATACACAAAAAAAAAAAAAGGAGTGAAAGCTGTCGTATTCATATTGACAACATGCTAAACACAACACACACTTCACCGTTACCCTTCGCTATTATATCGCTCCTTCCAGTAATTTGATGTAATCTATGTTCCGAATTTTCCAAAATACGTCGCCGTCGAGCTTCCCTTCTACACGCAGCATCATTCGACATGTCCGCTGGTTATAACTTAAACGCACACACCATAAGTGATTTGCCATCTGTTGTTCAAGGCAGCTATTAACATGAGCACGGATTAGTGCTAACTTTCATTTTTTTGTTACGCAGTCACTGATGATAGTTAAACGTTTCCAAAAAATAATCAACATGCAAACAAGGTTTATTTGCGCATTCCATGTATTCAAGCTTTTTCTGATTGGCCTCTGGTGTGTCTGTCCACCCCACTGTAAATAACCGTATACTGTTCAGTCTCTTTCGTCCCTCGCAATTTCTTTTTCTTTCTGTAATTACTGATATATTAATATTATTTTCGTTTAAAATTTTGTCTGATTCTAATTCTTCTTCTTTCTCTCCTAGCCCTCTAGTATTCCAGGTTGCATATTTTAATCGTAGTACATTTTCCACATCCATATTGTCGTTTAAAGAAGATCTGTCCGGTTTCTTTCCGTAAGACTTGCCAGTGGTTAAAATTTCCCTTGAGTGGGATACGTATGCAGAGACGGGTATGTCCAGTGGTAGGATTGCTTCCTATAGCCTCCGGATGGCATTTCCTCCATTCCCTGGTGAAACAGTTATACCTCTGTGACTCGGTCGTCATTTCCTCTGTGGATGACTGTTGGTTAGGATAGGCTATAGTATTACGCATCACTACCCCTTGTACCCCTATGTCAACAGTACCCGTGTTTTGGTTGATGGTGAACCATATTTAGGAAGATATGTTAGTGAGCAAAAGACATAAACATGCATGGTACTCTCAACAGATACCTTGTGTAGGTGTATATATATTCGTCAGTTATAATTATAGTTTCATGCTTACAATCCATAGGTCCATAAGTGTGTCAAAATTATAAAAGGATGTGGAATAGGCCATAAATATACAAAACATGCTGTATTTTTACAGCTAACAATACAATAAACATTTTATGTACAGCATTACAGATGATCTTTACACAAAAAAAAATCCCCGGTATCCATCAAATAGAAGGCTGGGTGGGCCCCGTTATTTGATCTGGGTTCTTAAAAAAATTGAAAATTCTTTTAAAATGTTACCTTATTGTAATAAACAGACTCTCAGTAGGTGAAATGGATTGTCTGTACTTGGTGGTCTGCTTTTGAAGTCGGTGACTTATTCCATTAGTAAGAAATTAAAAGTTTCCATAGACATTTTCAAATATTCGAAAATCCGCTCTGAGAAATTTCGAAGGTGTCAATAAAGACGATAAAATTATCCGTACATATGTCGCAGTTCTATATTATGGTGATCATAAATTCTCCTTTTCTTTAACAGAAACTATATTGGGTCTAGGGAGTTTCTAAATATACAGCATGGCGAAATGACTGCAATGACATGTCACGGACGACTTGCGAGAGCAAATTGATCAGCTGGTCGGAAGTTGCTTGTCGCTTCCACATTTTCGTACCTACAATCTAATCAGGTTGACACTTTTTTTTAGCTCGGTCGCTTCCTCGCCCTCGTGTCTGGCTCTACCCCTATTAAAACTCTCTCGATCTAGTGTGTAACAGCATTGTTGTGTCTTTGTACATATTTTTTTTCAACGTGTTTCAGTCATACGCAACAGCATAACGTGAAAATTTCATGCTTACTGCATTTTTGGAGACCCCTGTGCCATCTTCACGTACTTCTTTACTTCTATCCTGAGTGAGTAAGTATAACCTTTCTTCAAGCACATCCACCAAACTGAAGGGTTTTGTGCTCTGGAATGTGATGTGTTTACGAAAGATGATATACTGCATGGGTGGGGGGGGGGTTTACTATGTATGCGAATTACAGTGCTATGAACACATTTTTAGGGGAGGAGTTTTGTCGTATTTCTGAAACAGTTCCAGCCTACAGTCCTATACCAGCATTTAAAATTGTCCATGTTCCGTGCAGTTAATAAGTCGTATTTCAGAGTTTTTAAGCGGCTGCACTAAGTTACGTACAGTGGTAACGCCGTAAAATTATTTGGTGAACACGTGTGAAACTAACAGCAGAAGTGACACTAGAGCGCTCATGTATTTATGGATTTGATTTCTGCTCAATTAATCTTGAACATGGATATGAACACAGCTCGTCGAGTATGTCAATGGAACACCTACCCACCGGTGAATGCCCAGTGACCTCTGTTGAGTGTTGTTTGTCGTGTTTAGGCGATGGTTGTCGGCATTGATTTCGTCGTGAAGTGGATTTGGTTCTAGTTGCAGAAAAACATATATGCTGCCAGGTACAAGAGGGACGGAAGCTGAAAGGATATAATATTCAGTTTGAAGTGAATGATAAAGCGGCCTACTGTGCTTGGTGTTTGGTTGACTGCAGTTGAATGAGGTAATGGACTAGAAAAGCTCAGAGGCGTCATAACCCTAGTTGAGTAAAATTAATAACCGAAGGTGTAATTCCGCTACCATGGCCAATAAATCATTATGATCACGACTGGAGAGATTGTTGACGTGAACGATACTATGTAACTTATACAATCACTTGACGGAATTTCAGGGAGAGATATCCTGTGGTTTTATCGAGTGATCAGAAGATGAAGGTTGATTAATGGACAGTTTGTTAATCCAAGAGTACACGTGTTGAAATATTTTTCGTACCATATCAAAGATTGAAATCGAAATCGTGTGTCAAATTTGTTACAGTTTTTTTTATGGTAACGTGCTTTTGAGGGTTAAGTTCAAAACACAGTTGTTACGAACGTTGGTGTGGTAATTGTTAAGTTCTCTCTAAAGCAGGTCGTGAAGGCCCCGACGGGGAGTAGAGGTATAGCTATGCTATTTAACGTCGGTGCTAAATGGTGGTGGGTGATCAATGCCACGCCCTGGCCCCTTTATCCCCAGGAAAGAGACCTGGTACGCACTGTACAGGAGGCAGTGTGGGCCCCAGAGCCGGTCTGGGCGGTTGCGGAAAATCTCGTCTCCACTGGGATTCTGTTATCAGACCGTCCAGACCTTAGGGACTCGCTGTGCTGACTCTGCATTCCTGGTGCATGTTGCAGACAAAAGCTGCCATTATTGCTGTATGCTTTTTGTCTCCTGTAGACCACTGCACTATGAAATCAGTGAACAGTGATTTCCTTCTGCAGTATTCTGGTGATAAAAACCCATACCAATGTTGCCATAAACCCCTATACCAATTTGAAACCTGACTGGAAAATATTTAAATGGTAACTTTATGATTACCGAGAATGTAAGTTGTCAATATTGTATTTCCTATACAAATAATGCCTATTTTTGGGAATGTATTGGATGTTGAGGGCTCTCAGATGAAAATTGGACTATCTGTAGGAATCCGTAAATTAATAAAAAGAAAAGGTTACTTAACAGTCCAAAATACATATTTTATTCTAGACATATTAGTACATTCTGAAACATGTCAGATTTAATGTGTCTGTTTATACCTTATGTGCTTTTGTGAACAAGTGGATGGTTTGTCTGGAGCTCATATTATTGTGTGATTTTGCTATCTGCATGATTTGTCATTAATGTCTTTTGATCACAACACTTAATTAACACAAGGATGGTGTGACTGCACTGAATTACAGCACAATAACACAAACCAACTTTATCACTGCGTGTATGGAGAGTAATAGTTCCATAATGAATTGATAGCTGAGGAATATGATATGTGACCTCATCATACTGATAAAGAAGGCGTGAAGAATGAATAGTACTCTGTGAATATTTTCTCAGTAACAATACAGTAGGTGAGCATTATTGGTGAATTGGCATTGTATGTGCAGCAGAACGTTATCATGGCTATGTCTGATTAGTTTTATGTTTAAAATACTAACCATTTACCATAGTACTAATATGAGGTCTTTTTAGTATCTCTGTTTAAGTTTATGTGGACACCCAGACTGGTTATTGAAAAAGATTATTCCACGAAAATTGATATGAATTATTGTATATGATTGTAGAATAATTGTGCTTTGGTTCCTGCATGGGTGGTTGTCTTTTTTTCCTTTCTGCTTATGTGTTGCCAGTAGTGTTGTGTTGTTTAAATTATGTGGGTCAGCCACAGTGGCTCACTGGTGGAACAGGATTGTAAAAAAAATTAAGATCTTCAAAAAGTTGGTGGTTTGCCTACCATTGTTTTAATTCCTGGATTCAGAATAGATTCACATAAATGGCAATATTTTGAGTGTTCTGAGTACATTTTTTGATTTGTTATACCATAATACTTTTAAAGGAATGCCTTGTTATCTATTCTGTCAGACAAGTATCCAGACTGTGTGGTATGTTCCACAGAATGGTAATCTTAATTACCAATAATATTTTGTTACTTGTTGAATATGAATCCTTCCACAGTGAATTTTTACTCTCATTGTTCCATATGATTAAATGATAGCTTAGTTTTAAATGTGACATATGTAACAGTGTAGTACGAAATCATATGTGGATGATTTCTCATAAGCAGCTGTCTGCAGAAATGTATGTACATATATGTATTTCTGATTGTAGAATTACAATGTCTGATGAAACTGGTACTCTGCCTACCCCATCAAGTACCACAGTTCACAGTCGTCATCTGCGACGTATCAAGTTAAGTGAGCAGCAGCTTGAGTCAATAAGCCGTGATGATTTGTTGAGAAACTGGCGAGAACTGGACTCCTATGTAGAGATGCTTGAATCCCAGACGTCAAATCAGGAAGGTAGTTCTGTGTTCTCATTGTTGTACATTGTTACAGGTGGAAATGAAAGCAGTTGGTAACAATCTGATATATAAATTAAGGAGGCAGTATGTGCCAGAATAAAAGACCAAAGATTTGCATGTGTTGAAGTCAAATGATTTTAAGTTTTGTTGTATGTCCTGAGAATGTAATTTTATTCGTATGCAGTTGAGCTTTACCAGTATACTGTGCAATCTGTCATGGTTCCGCTTCATGTATGAAGGCCAATTGCAAAGGCTGAGCTTTGGAACTGAATAGATTGTCTAATTGTACTCCATCCATGCAGAAGCTGGGAAAGCAGTCAAATTACAGTCATGGCCCCTTCCTAACCTTGTTACACCATCACCCAAATGTAGTCTAACCACCATTAGCCATGCAAACAAAAGAATTCAGCTGACACTGTTATTGGAAAAAAATGATTGTTAGTTATTATCCTGTAATTAGTGTGTTAAAAGTGTGGGCTGGGTAGCTCAGTCGGTATAGTGACTGATGACGGGCTGGACGGTCCGGGACTGAATCCCAGTGGGGATGAAATTTTCCACCCGTCCAGACCAGTCCTGGGGCCCACCCAGCCTTCTGTAAAATGGGTACCGGGTCTTTCCCGGTGGTAAAATTTGATTGGGGCATGCTGCTGACCACTCACCCCCTTCTAGTGCCACAGTCATGGAAGAGTAGAGCTATACCTTACCCACCCTCTGGGCCACACTGGGCCTGTAATGGGATCACTTTACATATTTTTTTTAGTGTGTTAAATGTGGTTATGTAATTGCGCATAACAATCTTGTCCAGGCCCTCAGCAAAGTCACCACATGAATAGTTGTGTACTCGTATTAAAGAGTGAGAAAAGGCTGCTACTTACTGTTCAGGAGAGAGGAGTGTAGAAAACATGGAGAAACTTCATTATTGCATAATGTAAGTTATAGGATCTGGAATTAACAATTACTGTCTCCATGTCATGAACTGTGCTAGAGTGCACTGTCCTCCTTCTGTAGGGAACACAAACTTCTGTGCCAAGGAACTTGCTTCAGTCATCTACCTGTTAGATCGTTATTGTCTGTCATATACACATCTTTCATGTACACTTTGTGGATGGATTTTGATGAAATTTGTTTTTGAGATTTCTTAATCAAATTTAAAATCAAAATTATGTCCTCAGGTCATGGCTATCATTTGACATGAATAAATGTTGAATTGACATGTGGCAGGGTAGATTTCTGTAACAGGGGGTGTAAAAGTAACTTCTTCATCAGAATGTATGACTAATGAGTGCTTCACTGAAAAATTATCATTTACCTTTTCAGAACAGTATAGGTTGTTGAAAAGTAATTTATCATCCCTAGAGTTAAAAAATTGTCATGTTCATGATTTTGAAAAATATTTCACATGAAACATTTAGAATAAAATGAAATAGACTTTTTGCATTTTTAAAATTACTTTACTCTATTTGATAAAACATTTTTGGAACAGGTACCATGAAATCCTGAAATGCAACCCTTCATTAGCAGTGATGTGAAGCTTGCCTGCTTTCTGCTTTGTTCCACATAAATTGTTAATTTGAATTCTCATACTAAAAGAAAATACAATTTGGTTTTGATGTTGTAGAATGAAGGAGAGGATATTTGTAGTCCTATCTGAACTAATGGAATGTGCAGTTTGGGTATCCCATAGTCACCATCTCACCACAGATGTGTTTTACTTAGTTGCCTTTTCATTCTCAGAAGTGTCTTTTCAGTTAATAAAGTGAGTTGTTTTAATTTTTGCAGTTATAATAAAAATGAGAAGGTAATTGGAAGCTAAATAGCTTAGAATTCAGGATCTTGATTTCCTCCTCTGTCCAGTATGTGTAAATGATGGTAACATAGATGTGAAGTATGCAGGGCCACTTTGTACACACTCCTGAGTATCAGAATGGTGACATACCTATTGTTCACAGTGTGTTAAGCAGTTGTATCACTTGTTTCCTTTGAAATATATTTGTCAAGAAAAAAAAAGTGTCCTGTCTTCTGATAAAAAAGTACTTCATACAATACTGATGTAATGACTAAAAGCTGTTGACAGGACTGGGGTGAAATGAATAGCTACTATTGAGACAGCTGGTCTAACTGAACAACTGAGTGCATTCTGCCCTGGGTGTTGATTGAACAACCGAGGGTGCAAATGTGGTCTGCTTGCATTACTTTTCTTCAGAGTTGTATTATTAATGTAATTATTTTATAGTATCTAAAATAATGCAGTCCTGGCACATTGACACTAATTTTGTTATGCAGGTAGAATAAATTATTTTTTTTGTTTGTATCATGGGGTTGTAACTTTCATTCCTAAATTTTGGTGCAGCATTATAGAATTTAAAGCCAGAGGGTTGCTGATTTGAAATAAGCTTAAAGTAGTGAATAGGATTTGCACAGTCCATATTGTAGTTTGAAGTTCATCACCAAACAAAGTCTGAACTTTTCTAGAACTGTGTTGGTAGCCTGGTGTGTGGAAAGCTACCAGTAACAAATGGTTATATGCTTGTCAGGAGAAAATGTTTGTTCCTGGGTGCTTGTGCCATCAGATGGTCTTGAAAATGTTAATAGACCCAAATGATGATGCCAAGGTATCTCGAGCTGAAAGAAGCCAACCTTTATTTCCTATCCCTCACACATCATTTATCAGAGATTTGTGTACCCTTGCTTGCTGCTTTCCTGTTTGTGTCATAAAAGGGCTTTGGAGTTCGAGATCCACTGGTTATAACTGAGTTTAAGTATTGTTTTAAATTTGTGAATGATGAAGTGTTTTCACTGTGCTGCTTGATGTAGTTTAAGTGAGTGAATACTGCAAAAGTCAGATGCAAATCCGTTCACCTGTTGAAGTGACAGTTGTGTTAACAAAGAATGAAAGTGGCGTATCTTCTGTGTGATGCAGCAGCAGTATCAACATCGTTTCTTTAAAACTCGGCGACCCACGTGTGGTTTGGAGTGTTTTCGTTGGTACATGTTTAAGTGTTGTTCCTAGTTTGTGCTAGCATCTCGTAGGTTTGGTGTGTTAAGTGTCCATCTGAAATGTAGTGCACAAAAAGTGCTTCAGTAATTGGCAGATAGCCTGTGTGGTCACATTGGTATCATTGGTGTGCAGGAGTGGTTACAAGGAATTAACAGTGGAGAAGTGCATGGTAAGGGAGTTGTAAAAGTATCATATTAATGGCCTAGTGCGCTGTTCAAGATCATGGCATTCGAAGTTCATCCCTTTATTACCTGTTATTGCCCCATCTCCCACCAGCTGTGGAAGTGTTGATTCATGTAACCGTGGTGGTGGATGCAAGTATGCAGCCTACTTCTAGCGCGAGAAAGTAAATTGTTTCGGCGCAGTGGCCTGCTACACCTGTAAGACAGCACAACTAAAATGGCAGAGCTTAAGTTAACCAAATATATGCCCTGGTTGTTGTTCCATCTAACTGAAGTAGGTGTGGCAACAGCAACAGCACAAAGGGAAGTGGTGAGAGGAAGGAGGAAGTAAGTGCAGTTATGTTAATGTATGTATCATTTCCCTCCGATACCTGGGCACCAGTAGCTCTCACCACATATCTGCCATCTGTTGTGTTTTGTGTTTTGGTTTCATCCTCACTTGATTCCTTTTAACTTTTGCTTAATGAGAGCCATGTCATTCAGTGTAGATGGAAGGTTTTCATGGTCAGGCAGACATCCGAGACCAAAAGACTTTGCAAAGTGTAAATCAGGTTTAAATGTTGAGTAAATGCAATTTTATGAACTAAACTTTCATCAAACATGACGTCTTGCTGTATTTAAAATTGTACCAAGGACATGCAACCATTATTTATTTTATGTATGTGGTCTGCATTTGTTATTCCCCGCACAAAAAAAATTAATCTAATCTATAAGTGAATATGAAAAATAATAGTTCTTGATTTGAAACTTTCGCTGTGTTCTGAGTGTTGTATGCTTTCTTCTGGGTAATTCCCCGGCGTCTGAATTCAGATGCTGGTGGATTACCCAGAAGATAGCATACAACATGAAAATAATATTTGGTGAATATTAATGTTGTTAGAATGCTCCTTATAGGACAGAGGCAAAGCCTTTTGCTTTCTGTACATCTCTTTAATAACTACTTGAATTACATTTTTCTTAGAAGGTACTGCAGACTGAATGAGTGCTGTGCAACTTTTGTGTTACATAAGCAGTGTGGTCATTGAGTGAAATAGATAAGATGACACTGAACTGTCCATGAAATTTGGGTTTTGAAAAATATGTAGGGGACCTATTGAATAAAAAAAAAATCATTAGCACGGAAGATCAAGGACCCAGATTCTGTTCTGACTGGAACTTTTTTTTATGTTTCTCCATTTCAGACTTCTTACTTTCTTCACTTCCCAGTAGTCTTCCTTGTATTTTTAAAGTTACCACATGCCACATAACAGAATTAAGGAGTTAAAAATGTAACAGTTACATGAAAATGCTTGTTTGTTATAAGAATTTTCATGACTGACAGCCAGTAGTGTCAATTCTTCAGTGTTTATTGACTATCTTTATATTATTATTGTATAAACTGTGAACAGAAATTTTTATTATGTGTATGTGTAGCACCTTTTTTTTAAATTGTGTTTGCTAGTAGTTTTTTTTTTAGTTATTCCATATGTATAATTCTTAACTGTATACGTGGATATGAATCAAGCATTGAAAGACACAATTTTTTACTCATTTCTTTCGGTTTTTCAATGTATGTTTCAGACTAGTTTCCTGTAATTAATTTAGTATTACAGTATAGGATGTGTGTGTGTGTGTGTGTTTGGTAGTTGTGGTACCATTGTTTTAGAGGAATGTGCTGTCTCCAACATCAGAGTTAACGGAGGCCACAGGTTCCTCCAAAGCATTGGTACCCATGTACCAAATAACACAGCACCGCTGGTTAGGTCAGTGTAGTGGTAATGCTCTAGACTTGTATTCAGCAGGTGCCTGGTTTGAGGCTTGGTCTGGACAAGTGTCATCTTTGATGTTTTTGTGGTTTTCCTCATTCCTTAGGCAGATGCTAGGTTAATACCTCAGTTAGGGTATGACTTCTTTCTCCCATGTGCTGTCCAATTCATAATTCACAAATCATCTTCATCAGTACCATATAGTCTGAGATACAGATTTTTGTAAATTAAACCACAAAACAAAAGGTGTTGCATCCCAGGAATTAATTTATCTTGATACTGTCATGAGAACCTCAAATCTCCCGTCTGTGATTCAGTGTTTGTGAATACAAAATTTTCTCTAACCTCAGTAGTCTTCTCTTGTCATTGTCCTAAATTGTATAAGGCTCCCTATTCACCATTTTAGTTTAAGTAAATATTACTCTTACATTAACCTTCAGGAGACTGATTTAATCACAGTTGTATCTGTTGATGACTTGAGTTTTTCTGGCCTGGCATGGACATTTAGATTGCTAACAAGTAAACATATAGAGACCAACATATGGCACAAAAGGTCATTTGCCAGTACATTTTAGAGACCAGCATATGGATGGTACATGTTGTTTGAACTTTTTAAATATTTAAACATTGAATTAAAACAACAAGTAATTCTGATTTGAATGACTAATTCAAAGTTATGGACAGTTTGGTAGTGTTTTTGTTCTGTATAATAGATGCAGTGGATCATTACTTTGTGCAGAGTATGATTTCATGTAACTTCTGTTTCTGGGAAGTTCGAGTACTGACCATCATGCTAGTACTCACATGGAAAGGAAAAAATGTTGTACCACAGACAGTGAATGAAGATACATTCATGAAGAGGAATGCGTCTGCAATTGTAACATTTTTTATGGATCTAGAGCCCCCATTTACAGTTCATGATGATATAGTGAAATCTGTGAAATTGATGGAAAAACTATAATAATAGGATGTATGATATGGAATGACTGGTATAAAGTGAACTACTATGGTGCCAAATAATACTGATGTAATTTTTTAATTTGATGGCTAGATGAGCAGTAATGTGGGACATACTTTTCTCACACCAGACATCACTAAAATATATTTGACCTTTTCCATTGTCACGGAATAAAAAAACAATACTACACAGTGTTTCTAAAGCAAACTGCTTGCATCTTCAGGTGAAACTACAATCTTAAGAATAAGTTGACAATCTAGAAGATGTTCTAGATAAACCATACTATACAACATTTCAAAAGAAAACTGCTTTCATCTTCAGCTGAACTGCTCTCTTACGAATAAGTTGACATTGTCGACTTAAGATTGTAGTTTCACCTGAAGATGAACGCAGTTTGCTTTTGAAACGTTGTGTAGTATGTTTTATACATAGTGGTTGTAGATTTTGCTCAGGCTGTTTGATAGATAATAAATTTTATCGAGCCATCGTGATTTAGTTCAGTTAATTTTGAAAGCTGCTTTACTTCAGGTGCAAAATGAAATTTGACATACATTTTTTTACTTATATGAATGAAACATGATATATAGCCCTCACATGATGTGACTCTGACCATCTGTAATATTCATTGACTTCATTCATTTGAAAGGTTAGGTACTCTTATGTAAGAGCCAGTTTTAACTTTTATACGTATCTTGTGTGCTGTCTGACAGATTTTAGTGTAACAGTATATGATGCTCTGTTAATAACTCATCATTTTATGGAATTTCTTTATTACTGGTATTACCATATGTATGCTCAGTTCTCTTTAATATCTACATGGCAAACAGATGGCATGTGTAAAGAAAATGCACGTTTTCATTATCAATTCAAGGGTGGACTAGTTCCTTCTTAAGCAGAATGTTTAATGTCAGTGATGGGGTTTCATGATCACTGTGATGAAAATTTGGGGTCTATAATTATGGGGAATTTTCTTAATTAACTGAGTACAGGGTGACCCTGTACCATTGAGTTTTTTTTTTTGGGGGGGGTGGGGGGTGGGCAGGTGGTGAAACAACCATACCTTGGAATTTTCATAGCACTCCATTCAGTCTGCATTTGTCTTCAGATATCCTTTTGTCTATATGGTATATAACGTTCAGTGATTAGGACTAATTTGCCATGAAATAGCTAGAAGGGATATACTTAAGAATACTGCTGCAGATGTAGGAGAATGTGTGTTGTCTGTAATTTCAGCTACTTGCTATGTGCTGTTTATAGCAGATAATTTGTGATGTGTTAACTTGTCAGTTACTGCATAATTTTTTTGTATGCAAAATTTTGAGTGTGCTATATGTAACTTCCTCAGTATATTTTGGATTTGATATTTACAGTGGAATTGGCAAATCTTCGAGATTCTGAAGATCGAATGCGGCAGCAAAATCTGGAGTCCACTCAGCGTGAGAAAGTGCTTGTCCGTAGGCTAGCCACCAAGGAACAAGAAATGCAGGAATATGCAGTATGTTCAGTGACTTGTCTTTTTGTAGTAGTTGAAGCTAGCATGAAAAATATTCAATAAAACTAAACAGTAATTTGGTATCATCAGAATACTTTGCGGTGGTTTTTGCACAGTGGCAGAACATATACAAGTTGAAGGAGGGTGGATCAAGTTATACAGGATGAATCTGTTGAAAGTAAACAATTTCAGTATACTACTGCTGAAAAAGTAAGAAGTACAGCATTGAAGTTGAAGTTTTTGTGATGCTGCACTTGACAGTTTACATATATTCGGGGAGGGCATTGTGAGTAGCCAGGCACATACTACAGGGTGATCAAAAATTCCCTCTGCACCTGACAATTACAGTACAGAAATCCCCACACAATTGATGATTTGAAGATTGCCATCACAGAATACATTCGGAATGTGGACCATGCTATACTGAACACAGTCTTCGAGAACACAGTTCAATGTGTCAATAAATGTCTGGGGACTGGCAGGGGGACACTTTGAACATTCTTGTAACTTTCTATATTATAATCATCAGGTACACAGAGACTCTTTGATCACCATGTATAACTGTATGTAGGTTCAATCCAAACATTTGTCAGCATGGTGGGTGTAACTAGCTGCAGTACCTTGTGTCCTTCAGCATGTTCCAGCCAAATGCTGAGCAGTGCTGGGACCTAGCATCCTTTTTCTATCTCCCAGAAGAAGAAATCAAGTGGTTTAACCTTTCAAAGCCTAGCTGTTTCTTTACCTACCACCAGGTTTAACATTAAAAAATTCTACATGGTGCTCACTTTGCATTGAGTGTTTTGTACAGATCTCAGAACAGACAACGACATTTGCTGTACACAGCATTAACTAATTGGTTTTTATAACTGTGGTGGAAAGTGTTTACTGCGCGGCACGGACTGATTCCTTACATAAAGCAGATTACATTTCGTCTTTAAGAGGTTAAGATCAGGATCATATGGCAGCCAAGTAGAAACTTGCAGTCCAAGAAGTCTAAACTGAAAATGCTGTGGTGCCGTGTACCTTTTTGCTTTATAGCATGTCATTAGGCTGTCTTCCAAAATTGTCACGTGGAATTCCTACAGGCACAGCACAATATTCACAGTGTATTCTCCTCACATAGTCTAATTTTCTTGAAAAAGTTTTAGCTGTATCCTTTATTGTAGTAATATGAAATATGTCTTTAGAAATGGCTCTTGCTAATTTTTCAGTGTGTGAGTGGGCAGGTGCTTAGAATTGAAGGTGAAATTGTTCTGAACATACATTTTAAACTGTATTATTCAAAAGCGATCTTGAAGCATTAACCAGAAGGATAAGACATTTGGGAAGACCTTTGAAACAATGAAAGGATTCTGTTTTTTACTATCTGTATGTTAATTAGGCCGAATACTGGAATGGATAATGATGGTTAAGGTGGTGGTGGTGGTGGTGATTATGATACAGAATAAAAGTCCTGAGAATGAGAAGTGGATTTTGACTTAAGTTGCTACCTACAAACATTTTGAGTACTTCACTAGGTGTAGAAGTGAGATGTCTTGTAAGATAGTACATACTTTATTTACATTCTTCATGGAGGACAAAATCTGCTTCCTCAGAATCAGATAGCTGAGTTGAAGGCAGCACAAGCCCCAGGAGCTGCAGCACTGCGTTCAGCACTGCTTGACCCAGCTGTGAACCTGCTACTTCAGCGTCTGAGGCAGGAACTTCTTGCAACTCGGGCACGCCTTGAAGAGACACAAAATGAGTTGAGTGCGTGGAAGTTCACACCTGACAGGTAGTCTATCCAGTGACTTAAAAGTTACAAAATTCTTAAGAGACCTTCATGTAACAGTCCCGGTTTTTGTATGATAAATTACAGTGGGTTTGTTGTGTAGTCACTTCTTTTGTAAGATTATTAGTTACTTAGTTAACAAGAAGGCTGGTGAGGTCAGTTAGGTGGATGTTAGAGAAATAGATTGTGAGGATGGCAGGTGGATGGAAGTGGCTCATGACCATGTCCAGTAGTCCACTATGTGATGTTAAAGGTGCTGCAGTTTGGGTTCTGCAGTGAAATCATTCAAATTTAAGTGGAAGAAACCAATGGGTAGGCCTACACTTATGTATGATGACAGTATTCAAATGGATCGTGGGGGAATTGTGTGTGAGGTTGGTGATGAAACTTGAGGTTTGTAACAAGAGGACTTTCATGAGCACATAGCTTTTCATGTATGTCTCTGTACTGTGTAGCTGGTTGTTAGGCAGCCTTTTAGTTGTTTGTGCTGCAGTATATTCTCAATGATTTGCCTTAATGTGTTTGTGTGAGTTACAGGATTTATATACTATACAGTCATGAGCATATATCAACGACCCTATAAAAGAACAAATTTTGTCCTTATTCTGTTACTTGCATTGATGTCTGGATAGGTGAAAAAAGAGTGTGAAGTTTAAGAACATCAGACTTAATTTATCGCTTATGGTGGGTACAGTTACAGTACTTGTGGGAACAGTTTAAAATTCATGCGGGCAGGAACATAAGCGTCTTAAGTTTCAGGTAAGTATATTTTAATATGCAGCATATTTAGAGGGAGAAAGTGTCAGGACGGAGGAGGAAACTGCATGATTAGGATCCCCATAACTTTATTCCTCACAAGATATTATTGCGATGCTCATTTCAAGGGGAGTCATATACACAAACTATGTAGCATTCAGAGTGATCACAAATGTGCACAGAAATTTGTTCAGAAGACTTGCTGGGAGATGAACTCTTATGAGACATAGTCCTAGATGGGAGAATAAAATAGAAATTAGTTTTTGGTAGATAGGGTTAAAAGAGGGGAGTTGTGGCCTGAATTCATTTGGTTCAGGATTGGGTGTATTTATGGATTTTTGAGTAAGTGAGTGGCTGTTAGATTCTGAAGCAGGACTGCTCCAATCCAATGTTATTTTTGCTTCTTTTAAAGTAACACAGGCAAAAGGCTGATGGCAAAGTGTCGCTTGCTGTACCAGGAAAATGAGGAATTAGGTCGCATGATCAATAGTGGCCGACTAGCGAAACTGGAAGGTGACTTGGCTCTCCAGAAAAGTTTCAGTGAGGAAGTGAAGAAATCACAATCAGGTAAATATTATTTTCCTTGACTTGTCAGTTTTTGTAATAAATTTGTGTCTTGCTCATAGTGATGTCAGTACAGTAAGTAGTGAAATTAATTTTTCCAGTAACACAATATGTATAATTTCCTCTCCAGTTTATAGATTTGTCACAGTTTTAATTGGTACATTCCTGTTTGTTACACTATAAAGGAGTGTTAGACACAATAAATAAAAGCGGTCAGAATGACAGTTGTATTTAAATATCAATATAAAGTAAATACAGTTGTTATGGTAAACACCATTTATATTTGTGTCTAGAGCTTGCATAATACAGTGAAACCCCTGTTTCACACTTCTTTAGGGACCATGTCAATTGAATGTGGAATTGAAGACATTGTAAAACCTGATAATTTAAAATTATGCAGTGTTCACAAGTGGGTTGCTTTGTGACAGAACTTTGGCAAACCACTTAAAATATGAGTGGCTGTTAGTAACTTAGTTTAACTACTATAGGCCAAACAGATGCCTGTCATTTGTTAAACGTAACTCTGCATGGTCATATGGGAAAACACTGTCCTGCACAGGTGCAGGTGTGGGTATTTCAAAATTAAAGTAGCTCCAGGCATTAGGAGCTACATTGGGATTTAAAGGCTGGACAATGAAGGTTAAAATATGGATGTTTGAGCATTAACAGTGTAAATACAAATAATGGTAGATGTATATATATATAGGCCACAACTTCCCAATGGTATTATCACGATGTGATGTCATATGCATCACACCATGGTAGCTGTGGTGTACTGGTAGGTGGATGCTCACATCAAACATCTACATATATTTTAAATGTCAAACAGTAAAAACAGAAGGGATGGGAGTGCTGCTTACAAAATAAAGGTTATAACTTTGTGATGTATTGTGATAACCACTTAAGGAAGGTAAGTAATTTTCAGTATTTACCATATTTTATGCCTGAGAAACACTACAAGTGATAACATGCAACTTGTAATTAGCAAGGTATTTCTGCAGATTTAATACAATTTGACCTTCAGTGTTAAGATGTAGGGTGATTTTTGTGGACATTTTTCTGGGGAGGAGGGGGGAAGGGGTTGTATCAGATTGAATTATGGATTAATTTACTCAACAAGCAAGAGCATTTTTTTTGTTTCTCTTTTATTCAATTGTCAGTCTGTATAATTCATTTTTCAACCGTGTTGCTAATTACACTGCTACTGTCCTCTGTAGCAAATTGGCATTTGTTCTTTCTGGCTGCTTCTAAGTCTTCTCATTGTGTCCAAGAATGTTACCTCATCTTCTGCACTTCATGTTCTGCCTTTTCCAGTTCTTCTGGCCTAGTGAACTGCTCTTCCAGCACCTGGCTGACAGTGTGGACTGCACCAACCTTGAGATCACTGTCATATGTTGTTTAATCCTCAAGTTGCATTCCAAGAATTTGCAAACTATGCCAGTGATTTTCTTTGTCTTTGTTGATTTTCATTGCTTTGTCATAATCAGTGCGGACATGATAGCGCAAAAATTACATTTTGCAGAACAGTTCTTGATAGTTAAAGAGTTTTTAATCTCCAGGCCTCTTTTATGAAGTGCCTAGTACACAATACATGCAACTTGATACATTCAGCATCTTATAGCTGTTTGTCTTTTATAATAGTGATTTTCAAAGGAACTGTGTAATGCAACTTGAATGCATGGATGATTCCCAGATCTAATGGTTGTAACTGGTGGTACAGTTAGCCAGGATAAATCCATCTTTCATGTTCCTGAGAATTGTTGTTGTGTGGAGTGAGCTGTACATTCATTTGAAGAATGATTTTTTAAATTTTTTTGCACCCATTTTCCTGTCTAGTTGTGAAAGGTAATCTTCAAACATCATGGTTGTGTGTAGGAATTTTTATTAGTATCATATTTTGTGGACAAGTATTAACATTCTTAAGCAGTGTGAGACTTTGATATTTGCCAGTTACAATGGTGGTAATTTAGCCACTCCCGTCAGAATTGTGTTCAAGGAGCACTGTAACCTGTTGTTTTGATTTTGTAGAGGTCTTTGCAATAACTAAAACGTTTATTGGCTTTAAATTGAAAAGTAAACATTTTCTTATCAGCATTACATGTCACAGAGGTCATGTTGTTTAATATCCAGCTGGAGTTGGTTGTCTCTCCATTCATGAATAGTTTCTGAATCAACACTCCTGTTCTATGAACGATGTTGTGTCTTCCCTTAAATGTGTTGATCCAACCACTTGAACCTGTAAAGTTTTCTCCTCCCAAGTGAGCAACAGTATGCAAAGCCTTCCCATGATGGTAGTGCCTTCTACACACATTACTTACAAATGCAAGAGTAGATTCCAGCAGTGAGTGTTCCAGTAATTTCTGCTGCTTGGAGAAAGGTCCACACTGGATGTGACATATTTCACTTGCTTCATGGTTTTTCCCAATTGTGTTTAATATGGACACTGAAGGTCCTGTGATGCCAAGTCACCACGTGTTCCAGTATGTGCACTAATTTTGGCTAAAATATCAGTTTTATTGTGTATTGGAAATTAAAATTTAACACTGATCTTAAGGGCAGGTGGCTGGTACCTTACATAAAGTACAAAAAGTGGGAGTGTAAAATATGGATTTCACTGTAGTTAATTTTAGACATACAGAATTTATATCTGGGGATGAAAAGAAACCTGTACTATTTCACTAAGAGTGTGAGTGGTCATTAATTTGGACATGGGTGATGTCATAGTAAGTTTTGGGCACAAGGACTTGAAAGGATTTGGATTTCTACTGCAGTTTGTTTGTTTGTACCTCATTCAGATGATCGGAATCTTTGATAGTCACCAGGCACTAAAATGGTAACTCTGCTGTTAAAAATTGCTGATTCAAGTGCTTCATTCCCCAGGGTGATAATTGGAATAAGCTACAGCAAGAAAGGCATTGTTCATGGTGTATGGTGAAATATTGATCATTGACCTTAGTGTTTATATACACTTTGAATATGTGAAGTGCACGTATCGTGAGAAATTTAGGATTGACATGTACGGGGTATAAAGTCTTCATGGCCGTGAAGATAGATATGAGGCTTATTCCGAAAGTAAGTACTGTTGCACTGTAATAAAAAAAATCAAGTAAGGTTTTGTATAAAATTTTATTGTTATCAGATTCTACATTCTTCAAACTATTTTTCCACATATTCACCACCATTATTGAGGCACTTATCGTAGTGGGGCACAAGTTTTTGTATACCCTCCTCATAGAATGTGGCTGCCTGCAATGTTAGCCACTTCTGCACTGCATCTTTCAGGTCATTGTCGTCGTCAAATTGCTTGCCACCCAGGAACTTCTTTAGGTGTAGGAAGAGGTGATAATCACTTGGCACCAAATCAAGGCTGTATGGGGGGTGGTCCATTTGTTCCCACTTAAATGAGGTGATGAGGTCTTGAGTCTGAGCAACAGAGTGCAGCCGAGCGTTAATAGTGAAGCAAAAGAATGGTGGGACTCAGCATTCTGCGCCTTTTGTTTTGAATTGCATGCCTCAGTTTCTTCAGCATTTCACAATAAATAGCAGAGTTCATTGTGCCTTGGGGCAAAAACTCTACCAAGAGAACACCTTGTGTGTCCCAGAATATGGTGCACATGATCTTCCTTGTTGAAAATGTCGGCTTGAACATTTTCGTTTTCGGCAAGCCAGTATGCTTCCAGTGCAAGGACTGCTGTTTTGATTCAGGTGTGATAATGGGATACCCATGTCTCATCTCCTGTCACAATATGGCTCAACATGCCATTTCCTTCCTTGTGATAGCACATCAGAAATGTCAAAGCACATGCAACACGCTGTTTTTTGTGCTGGTCTGTGAGCATCTTGGGCACCCATAGTGCACCCACTTTCCGATAACCCAAATGACTACTAACATTGTCATAGAGTAGAGTCCTTGAAATCTGAGAAAAGTGCAGGGACAGATCAGAAATTGTGAAACGTCTGTCGTCATGCACTCTTTCGTTGACCTTACGCACCAAATCATCATTCACCAAAGATGGATGCCCACTTTGCACCTCATCGTGCACATTCTCTCATCCTTCATTGAACATCCGAAACCATTTCCTAACCATGCCATCACTCATCGCAATGTTACCTTACACTTGACAGATCTGGCGATGAGTCACACTTGGTAGCACATTCCTAGAGTTCAAGAAAAAGGAATCACAGACCTATGGCACAGTCGGCGGCCCCTTCAATTGTCTTAAACATGTTTAACGCACAGGAACAAATATAAACATAACACGAATTTCACGAAATGGCGTCTGTGGCTTCTTAATTGATAGAGGAAGTCACTGCATATGCGCAAAGTGACAGTCTCGAGGATGCGTGAGAGATATGCGCAGACAGTACTTACTTTCCGAATAACCTACATATATTGCGGTCTTCTGGGTTTTGAAAGCTTTTACAGTCTGGTAGGGGTCAGACTAGACTGTGTTTAAGCCAGTCACCTCCATTAATGTGACAGTGTTTGTTGCCATCAGATATTTGTCTGTATTAGTATATTGTGTAATTAATTTAATTGATATGTTGATGAGGAATTTCTGATATGTTGGAAAAAAGAGCCAGTTTGAGCACTTCTGTCATAATTTCTGTAAATTTTCTGTTTATTGTGTTGGAACTGCTGCACTTTGTAAGAGATATTAGTTAGATATTTACATACAGTTATATATTTTCAGAATTGGACGAATTCTTGCAAGATCTAGATGAAGATGTAGAAGGGATGCAAAGTACCATCTATTACCTGCAGCAGGAGCTTCGTAAAGCAAAAGACACAGTGAATAGCCTTCAGCAAGAAAACACATTGCTAAAGAATGGGACTACATCAACAGTATCAGAGCATCATGAAGGTGTGGCAGATAGTGAAGTGGGGAGGAAAGCCAGACCACGGACTCCAGCAGTATGCCATAATGGAGTGCAGATTAAGGGGGAGGAAGACTCAGGAGGGTGGGAGGATCAGACTGCAGACCAAGCACCATGTACAGACCGCAACATGTCACCAGTACAGTCTCATTTGCACAGTCCCTCTACCCCTGCTACAAAGAAATCTGTTGATGTTGCCCATGCACAAGAAGAAATGATATGTAGTTCTCCATCTCCTGAAGATGATAATGTGTCTTGTGAAATGAGGACTAGGCCGCGTTCACCCCAAGAGCCTGATGGCAGAACTTTGGAGGAATCCAATGAGTTGGTCAGTTCACAGCCACATAACCCAACTGCCTCAGCATTAAAACGAGAATGGGAAAGAACTAAACATCAAGATGAATCATCAAGTGATTCTGGTGAGTTGATTCTGAAACTTGAAGCAGAGGACAACATTGGTGAAGAAGAAGCCGAATCTAGGGACTCAAACCATGCTGAAGCAGAAAGTAAAACTCCTAAAGAAAGAGAACCTGTAAATGTTAGTGGTATTGAAGTTGAAGCTTCGGTGAAGGGCAACAGTCATGCTGAACAGTGCTCAGGCAGTCTGAGGAAAAGGACATATCCTAGTGATGACAGTAGTGGTGATGATAGTGACAATGTACCTCTGATTAAGAAAGTACGTCGAGACTCTGAGATTTCTCTTCATTACAGTGAAGATGATGATGATGAAACAGGTCTGACCAATGGTGATACATCTGTTGTGGGAAATGATGGGCAGTGACAAGTGTTGCATATAAATGTCAGATGTTTATGACTTGTACTAACCAATTATTAATTTTCTATCACAATTATTGTTTGTGTATAAATTGTCATTGGTGTATAACTCTTTACCAATCAAAATTCTGAGGTGGGAATGAATATTATAAGAAAGAAATGATGTCATATGTTGAGGGGAAATGGTAATAAAATGTATAATTTTTTAGCTTATGTTTGATGCCAGTCTTAATAATACCCCTTGTTAACACTATATGTCAGTGTTTGGCAACTTTTTTGATGTAGCAGCATAGCAAATTTTGTGTAATAACTCATGACATGCAAACTGGCACTTCACAGTAACTATAAGTTATGTGTTTGTGAAGCATGAGTAACAGAGATTTGTTTCATCTCTGACCAGAGCATGGCATCTTCGTTGCTTAGAGTCTGCATCTCTTGCAACATCCCACTATAGCTATGGTGCTCAAGTCAGTGGTAAAAGATATGTGCACTTAACAAATGCAATACTGAGATTTGAGATTTATACAGGATTGAAAATGAAGGCTGCTGTTGTCTAGATTGTAACATCATTTAATCCAGTAGAGAGTTATGAACATTTTGGACAAACCTACTGCTTCCATCTTCAGAATATTCTAATACCATGGTATGGAGGCAGCAAGTTTCCCCAGAGTAGTACATATTACAACTCAAAAAGAAACAGTCTTCAAATGGAACAAATTGACAGTATTTAGAATCAAGTAAGAAATGACAAGAACGACAAAACAAAAATACTGAACACAGCAAGGTTGGTAACATACTCCATACATAGTAAACAAAATTACCAGTGTCATTCATTGAAAAAACAAATGCAAATTCATGGGAGACCCCATATCAAATTTTAACAAACTCTGTAGAAGGTTTATGTGCTGCATGAAAAGTCCATTCATCAATATGGCTGAAAAATGGAATTGTCTTACTGCTGTTGGAAGTCTCCCACATTGATTTTCAACAGAATCTGGTGTAGTTTACTAGGACATGGAAGTGTCCATTTATGATGTAAACATAGACTGAAATTTGTTACAGATTAGTGTGCCTGGTGGTTAGAATTAACAAAGAAATACTGAGTAGATGTAGCCTCTATTGAATGTGGACAAAAGCTGTGACAGATTCCACACCCAAGAAACTGGGTTTCAGCAACAGGTTGCTTTGTAACACATAAGTGCAACTATTACTAGATTAGTTGCAAACATGGTTAAGATGATAACATGTTGGTTCTGTGGCGGTGGCTTTGTAATAAGAACAAGAAATGATACTGTCTTCATGCTGTTATGTCAGTCAGATAACACAGTAGTTGAACACTGTGACTGATGAATCACCTTTGAACCCTTTAAAATTTAAAGGGTTTTATAGAATGCATAAATCAAATTTTAACTGTTGGCTACATTTGGTTTCCTCTCAAGTAACTAAGAAAGACACCATCCTGAGAGCATAGCAGTAAAGCAGAAGAAAAATTTGTAACTGTACTGAGGTAAGTTATTTCTTGTATCTACTTTTCTATAAATGTACAGTGTTTAAAAATTAGTTTTCAACAATTTTACCCCCCCCCCCCCCCCCCCCCCTACTCCCCCCCCTCTCCCTATTTTTTTTTTTTATTTTCTTGTTTTTTGTTTTTTTTTTGTTTTTTTTGTTATAAAATTACCTCTCACCATC
>Ga0123352_10003049_pt1 | contig 23957 bp, 12 predicted proteins | sample TergutLab28metaG_FD_89700 | JGI IMG/M metagenome (GOLD analysis project Ga0123352, IMG submission 89700) | Labiotermes labralis P1 segment gut microbial communities from Petit-Saut dam, French Guiana - Lab288 P1 | ecosystem: Host-associated > Arthropoda: Insects > Digestive system > Gut ...
ACTATAATTTACGAATGTAGACCTATGACGTACACTATAATTTACGAATGTAGACCTATGACGTACACTATAATTTACGAATGTAGACCTATGACGTACACTATAATTTACGAATGTAGACCTGTGACATACACTATAATTTACGATATAGATGCACATTCGCTGCAGAAGCTTTCATCTTTTTATTACCAAGTAATGTTTCTATCACCGAATGACCAGTCGAGAGTTTAGAATGCCTGTTTCTTGTCCCGAAAGTAACAGATGAGATCTCGGTTTGGGAACTAACAACCTGACAGCACGTTTTCGCTTATTTCTTCGAGCCCTGTAAGGAAAATTTCGGATAGTCTCTGAAAGTAGAAAGCAATTGCTCTTTCCTATATACTTCCTAATTTATCCTGGGTTAATTGTCCTATCAAGCGATATTCTTCAGACTGATCTTTTGGCGTCATTACAAAACTATAAATACAAGTAAGCTAGAATAGTCATTAAACAGTCATAAATTTTTAAATTATTTGCTGGGAAATAATTTATACAGAAGTGTGCAACTGTGTTGTGCCGTACCTATCCAGAGTAGCCACTGATCCAACTGTGGGAGCTCATTTTCATCAGAAGGATATGTACCCCATGTTGACTCTGAGTTCGGTCCGCAAACCAGCATGCTTCAATGTTTAATTTTCTAAGCTGCATGGTAATTATCTGTCTGTTACAGAGCTAGAAGACACTGTAAGGCACTGCTATTGTCTGGCTCTTAAAAACGTCGGGGTGCAGTACATTGACTCCCTAATCATAAGAATTTGTGTGTGTGTGTGTTTGTGTGTGTGTGTGTGCTAGCGGCTGGGCTTTCACCCCCGTCTCGTGCGTCTGGAGCTTATTTAAATTAATGTGGGAAAAACTCCACTGCATTTACTGGAGCCTCAAACAACAAAACTCTCTCTGTAGTCCGGCCAACGTCACAACAGAGCTGCATTAAATATTGTCTAAGGGCACAAGCAGAAGGGGGGAAGAAGGGAATACTAGACATTGGTGTAAAGTTGATACACTCATTTGAGAGCTGCTGCACTTAAACACTTCCGTACATGTAGTTATTTCTTCACTGGCACTTCCTTATTCTGAAGTATAACACCTTATTTTGTGTTCGAGTAAGGAATATTATTTTGTCACGGGGTGTCCTTTTCAAATCTCGGCCGAATAAATGAATATGCTGCCTCTGATTGACCATTAACCTAGGTAAAATACAACATCCTTTCTTAGTTGTTACTCACTATATTGTAACCGACATAGTGAGTAAGATTTGCTTCTATTTGAAGTGTTTCGATGTTTACAGATGATTTAATGCGTGTGGTTAGTAGCTAATAACTGATGTTATTATACAAACAGTAGGTTTAATATAATGCATATTTTATAAGGAGACTTAAAATATTTAGTTATATCATGTTTTTAATTGTACACTTTAATAATATACACCAACCAGACGCTGTATCCACAACAATCGTCTAATCACGGAAGAACTGACAAAGAACCAACTGACTTGAAAACTGTCGTGCAGTGAAAAAACGAACGTCAGCGAAAGAAAGTGCTGTGTTTGACGGAATGTTATGATAAACTGGTCCATAGTATGGCGGCGTGTCACTGAAGATCAAATTTTTTATCTGGATTTTATTTTTATTTATTAGCCACTCGGGGGGGGCGAATCTCATGAGACCTCGAAACAGAACACTTTAATTTACAATCCCTAGTTTCTAAAGAGCGTAATTGATCTAACAATCAATCTATAATAAATTAACGGACAGTTATTTTCTGTACTGACCAAAATATCGCCCTGTACCAAACGCCTGTTTAGCGCAAGTATGTTACTAGTTAAATAGGAAGGCTCAGGTGCGTGGACTTCACGTAAGATCCAATTAGTAAGAGAAATATACAAGTGACTAGATTTATTGTCGACAAAACGACAAAGGAGTTGTGCCTTTGTTGGCTTTTTTCCTTTCTCAGTCGTGTAACAGCTTGTTCAACAGCCGTCCTCCTTTTCCTCTCGCAATCTTCCTGGACATCACCTCCAATCTGTAAACTCTGTCTCTCTGCTCTTCGTCTGGGTGAAGCAGCATGTCGAAATCAAAGCTGATTTGGCCTGTAATTTATTTTGAAGGCGCTGGTTCCTCTGTACCCTGTACAGAATGTCTACAAGTTAAGAAACGTCAGTGTTCCAAACGTTTGTAGCTGATTCTTTGATTCAGATTCCCTTTTTCGTAACTAATGATTCAATCTTACGTTCCCAAAGACAGCACACAGTAGCTTATTTAATCTGTTAGTAATATCAAGTACGGTATATTCGGATTAGTAATGGTAATATGTATATCTTAAGCTGTCTGGGAAATGAAAACACACGCAAACCAAATACAAGCGTAAAAGAAAGATTAATGTTAATGTATCTGAGAGAACATTTAATTACCATCACCCTTTATAATATATTATACAGGGTGAGTCTCTCGCTAGAGGCTTCAAACTATTGTCTATGTATAGAGTCGAACAGCGCGGGTTTCTCGTTCGTAAATACTGGCAAACATGTTCATTTAAAGCATGGCAGACGGCATTTAGAACGGAATTTGGTGAAAGACGTGCACCATCGAAGTTTTCTATCCAGAAATTGGTTAAAAAGTTAGAGACAAGGGGAAGCCGATCTAACGCCTGCCGATTTCTTCCTTTGGGGCCTATTGAAGGACAAAGTGTACAAAAATATACCCCGCAAATCGAACAACTCAGAAAGACCCTATACGCCAAGAGATTCAAGCCGTCAACGTCGACACTTTGGGAAAAGTATTCCAGAATTTGGAAAAACGCATCCAAATGTGCTTGGATGTGAAAGGAGACCAGTTACAGCATCGATTATGAGCAGGTCCTGTTTTGCATCGTTCCCGGTATGTGTATATAAATTTTCAAGTCATTATCTCAATAAAATAATTTTTTATAGGCAATAGTTTGGGGCCTCTAACGAGAGACTCGCCCTGTTTATGTATATAAATATATATACTTTTATATCTTTATATACACCAAGGTGGGCCGGGTAGCTCAGTCGGTATAGCAACTGACTACGGGCTGGACGATCCGGGATCGAATCCCGGTGGGGACGAGATTTTTCGCCCGTCCAGACCGGCCCTGTGGCCCACCCAGCCTCCTTTAATATGGGGACCGGGTCCTTCCCGGGGGTAAAGTGCGGCCGGGGCGTGCTGCTGACCACTCAACCCCTTCTAGTGCCGCGGCCATGGAAGAGTAGAGCTATACCTGTACGCACCCTCTGGGCCACACCGGGCTTGTAACGGGATCACTTTACCTTTACCTCAGTTAAGTACAAACACACAGTACAGAATGGTAGGATCATTGGGAAACAATGAACTGGAAGGATCGTGGAAGGTAATAGACCTACACTTTGGTACGCTATTCCCCCATTTGTCTCCAAAATCCACTAAAACGAATTAAAGACTCAATTTGAAATGAGTTTCCGGATATAGATTGGAACTCAATATGTAAAAAACATGAATCACGCGGGAGCTATCTTCGACTTGAAAATAAATAAATTTACAAATAAATAAATAAATGAACAATTAATGAAGGAATAAACTAATACGTAATTAAATACAAATAAATAAATAAATAAGTTCTACGTGTGTATCCACATAAAACAGAAGTGTAACTCTGTCAGTCAGATCCACAACTAAATTACAGACCATCCACCTGCCGGTCTGTCGAGGCTGCCCACAAGAAGAGAACGCTCTTGTTATTACACCCAAATGTTCATCACCGGCGTTACAAAATCCCCAAAGCTGAATCCTATTCTGAAGCATTTAAGCTAACTTCACACCCTCAGAATTATGGTTCCTAAGGTCAATATTACTATTTTTAATTTTTTTATCTGTTAATAAACAATTTTTAGCCAGTTGTTTCCTAGTGGTGTCACTTGTATGACCATTCTCAACCCCCTTTTGTATTGACTGCCAGTAGGCTGAAAGGTTAATACAAAATTGAGTTAATCACTACATACATACTTATAATATAAGTAAACTCTCAGTTGAGACACAATCGTCACGCAAGCTAAAGACCGCCGCCAACTTTTCTACTCTCCAGAATAATAATAATAATAATATAATCGCTAGATATGTTGAGGCCGCATTGTTATCTTACTCGGCCAATATGTACATTTTTGTCATTGCAATGGCAACAATAGAACAACCAAATTGTGATGATTTATTTTTTTTGTCACAGGTGATTGTCATTTGTCTGGCCGTCGTCCATTTCTTGTTGGTCATGTTCACTGAGCGCATTGTGGTTGATTATGTGCTGGCAAAGGTCATCGTGCCCATGTGGAAGAAGATAACAGGACTGACCAAGGAACATAAGTTTCTGACCGTTGATAAGGAGATGGCGGCCGAGAGATGGCCACCTGTAACCAGTGAAATGCCGATTAAACTGAAAGCTTCCGTCATCGAACTGCGGGAACCGCTTCAGACCGTACAAATTCGTATGAAAGCGGCGGGAGCTACAGATAGTTCCTTGAATAGCTACGAGATGGCGGACCACGTTTTGTGAATAACCTGTATGTGTGTAGGATTCACCACAGTGGAGACGAAATCAATTGTGTTAACATTTCTAACACAGATTTTTACGCTTCCATTGCTACATGAATTGTCGCAGTGACTTAAATTATGTCTAATGGCAAAGCTGCTTTATGACAGCCTTTAAAGTTCAACTTTGAAAATCTCTCTTGTGATAAATACGGTGTTGTTTTGGCGAATAAATGTGAATTATGCCAAATTGAACAGACAAAAGTCGGCCAGGTTGCAATTTTTACATAGCAAATATAAAAATGTCCGCATATGACCCTCATTAGCATCCGCAAAACTAAAGCAAATCTGTAATAGGCAACGGTCCGAAATTTTGTAGAGGACTCTACATATACTTCAATAAGGTGCTAAGAGATAGTATGATGGGAGAATAGGGAACTTAAAAAGTAAACACTGGGTTTACTATCACTGCTCGTAACACTCGCCTCCACCTGGTGTCGAGTTTAAACATGCATTGATCTATATCCCCTCTCCGCCATATCTTTATTAGGTGAAAAGTAAGCAAGAAAACGAATTTGCATACTTCTATTTATCAACGAACAGGATCAATATTTTTCAGGGCCGACAATAATTTATAACTTTTAACAGACTTAGGGAAGAGAACTGTTAATTCGTAGACTGTGTTAATCATAATAGTATTACTAGGACCTGCTCCTAGTTATGTCTGTCCTCCAGTATTAAATACATAATCTTCTGGAAAAATTTGGTGTCAACAAGATGCAAAACTGACGTTTTGTGGGCGAAATCTTCACCCCTGTGGAGACATTAAAGGCTTACAGCGTAGTTCGTATTCATTTACTGCTACATTACATGAATGTGATAAAATTACAGAGCTTCCACCGAATACGAACCCAAAGACGGGCAGTTCTGAGGGAGTATTGAATATAAAATACTTTTCTCAAAATTTGAAGTATGAAGTTGATTGTCTCCTATTTCTACAGTAAAACCAACTAGATGCATCAATGTATCAAATTTATTTTATTTTGGAATGACATGACACACTACATGTTTCGAATGGTGTTTCTGTCCATTATCAGGAGTTCAAAGACTGTACATACAACAACAGGCATATGTCAAAGTGATACTGCTGTCTGCTGTATGTACAGTCTTGAACTCCTGATGATGGACGCAAACACCGTTCGAAACACGTAGAGTGTCATTCCAAAATAAAATAAATTTGATACATTGGTGCATCTAGTTGGTTTTACTATAGAAATAATATTACAATGCACGGCCCCATGAACGTCAAATTAGATTTTCTTCCTATTGAAATATGCTCGGTTATTTGGTTTATTGTTTTAGCAGTATTATATCAGTTTCGCAATAATCGAATAACAATTCTTAGGACACAAAATACCGATAATGTGATCGCTCAGTAGTTACGGTTTATCGTATGCGTTAATAGTCGTGTGGATGAGTTGATGAGTTATGTCATGGATTGAATGGTTTTCTGCGTGTGTCTTCTAAATGAACACTTGAATTTAAATTTGATGTTTATAGAATACAATGGACAAAATGTGTCAGTCAAGCACAACAATAATAGATACACAACATACATGTGACAGCAGGGCTACATGTTTCGACTCTCAATGAGTCATCCTCAGGCCCTCATGATACAGATCCATACAAAGAATGTACTATGCATTGTGGGATCCCCAACGCTTGCAATATGTGTAGTGAATGGCAATGAGAGTGAATAACAATGAGAACATTATTACATAGAATAAGAACTACCACATACATGTTCTCATAGTTATTCACTCTCATTGTCATTCACTACAGATACTGTGAGCGTTGGGGATCTCACAGTGCATAGTACATTCTTTCTATGGATCTGTATCATGAGGGCCTGAGGATGACTCAGTGAGAGTCGAAACATGTAGCCCTGCTGTCACATGTATGTTGTGTATCTATTATTGTTGTGTTTGACTGACACATTTTGTCCATTGTAACACTTGAATGCTGTGAGATGAGATGTATGTATGTATGTATGTATGCATCATAATGTGTGCTGTTTAATTGCACTGTACTTGAGAAGAGAATTATTTTTTACATCTCCTAAGAGAAAACCATTTATTTGTGTAAAATGTGTCTACGTTTTGTGTTTTAAATTAAATTTTATTTTAAATTCAGATTACATAAAATCTCTGACTTCAATATAATTGGATGAACTTAAACAAAGCTTAAAATTAGAAACGAAGCTGCCATGTCGTTTACAGTTATTTTCCCTTCCAACAATTCTGGCTATGACGCCTGTGGCGAAGGGCGTGTTAATTGACTGACTTAAATTAGCAGAGATTTTTTTTGATATTGTAGGGAGACGCTGGTTCGATCCCACGCTTAATGATGACACAAGATCCCATCAAGCTGCTGGCTATACTTGCTTCCATAAATGCATTACTTTTCACTCTTAAACCTGCATTTATTGCCTCTTGAAATTCATGTTCATAAACACAAGCTGTCATTAACAGAACTGATTTAGTAGCTTTCGAAAGCATGCATGTATAATCTATGGTTATTCCTTTATTTAAAGAAATTTAGTTCGTTAAAGAAGATTTACGAGAGATATCCTTTTCCTCTGATGGTTATTGGACCGTGCATCATTGTGATAACTGAAGAATAAAAAACCAACTAGATGCCACTTGTTACTTTATTGTACTTCTTATAGGCTCAACATGTTTCGGGCACTACTGTGTCCGAAACATGTTGAGCCTATAAGAAGCCTATAAGAAGCACTACTATGCCCGAAACATGTTGAGCCTATAAGAAGTACAATAAAATAACAAGTGGCATCTAGTTGGTTTCTTATTCTTCAGTTATCCTTTTCTACTTATTTCAGACCCTTTTCCCTTTAATCTAGTAAGTGTAAATTCAGAACGTTTGCTCCTATAACGCCTAATTGTCTCAGCTACACAAAAATTGCATTCTTGGAAAATTAATAATTAATGCTAAAAATATATGAATTCCTCCTCGCTTTTAAAGAACTCTCTTTCTTTTTGGAAATAAAACTTCAAGGCGTCCTTTCATATTCTCAGTAGTACAAGGTAAACTTTTTTCTTCCTATCTTTCAGCTCTTTCATGTTTTTTCCTCCTTGATTTTACGATTAAGCAATTCTAATATTCGTGGGTTTAATCTACTCTTCCACCGTAATCACAGTCTCATTTTCATTGCTAAGAAAATTTTTACTTTTATGGCTTTTCTTCTGTCAGTATCTTATTTCTGTCACTTGAAAACCATTCCTACGCAGTGTAAATACATGAAATACAGGGACCATTTTACACAAACACAAAGTCTGTATAAGCCTACAGTTTATATTTAAAATAGTGGCCTTGTCTGCTGACCATGATCTGTAAAAGATACACAAATTTGACGCATTGTTTACCATCAAACCATTCTAGCGGATGAGTTACACTGCATGGCATTCTGACAGGACTGCAACGAAAAAGGTACAGAATCATATCCCTGCGGCTGGTCTACTGAGCGGATAGAAACACTTACACTTTTGTCAGGGAAGACTGGCTAAACACGGCCTGCCGAACTGGAAACCTTCTTTAAAAACATACCTTAATTTAGCTTATTTATTTCCTTCACCAATGGCGGTCCCATACATGCACGCAGACGTCTCAAGTTTGTCTGAACCTTTATCGGTATATCAATAACAAACCATCTTCACCAAACAGGAAACAGAACACCTTTTATGGAGATCGTACATGTCCATCCATGACCATTATTGACGACAAAGTTTGCCGATGATTAGTTTTTTAAAATTCAGACTGTAAACTGTCACTAATTATCGTAGATAAATACGAATTTTCAGTCATATTCAGCCCAATAAACCAATTTCAGACGACCATAAATTATCTTGTCTGCTATCCTAAAAGTGTCCCACGAAGTTTAATAAAATCAGGTTCAGCGAACTTCTGCTACGAAGTCCTATTTTTAGCCATGCTCATTTATGGTGAAGCTAATTTATAGTGAACTCCGGTTTACTAAGAACTGCACTTGTCTCATATTGTGAATTAATCTGCTTCTAATGACACAATAAATACCGAGCGACTATTTCCCTCAACTCAATATAATATTAAATAGTGTACGTCAGCACAACCACTCAAGGTAATTATAAGGCTAAGGCTACATGTTTCGACTATAGATTAGTCATCTTCAGGCCTATTTTTGTCAATTGAGTCACAAGATGCTACGCACACTTTGGAATCCCAGCGTGTTTACATCCATGGAATTCATCAGATTAAATCGTTTGTCTCAAAGGGCGTAACGTGCAAATTGTGTTCACAATTTGCACGTGGTAGTGCTGACGTACACTATTTAATATTATATTACGTTTATAAGCACATCATGATGCTTCCATTCAAATTTCCCTCAACTGCATGAACCGATTTGTCTTTGTAATAGAGTAGCAGTGTGTTTATTACGAGGTAGGAATTGAATATATATGTCACATATGAAATAATGGGCTTCATGGTGTTATAATTGAGTGCAGTGGATTGAACTCGTGGAACAAGTAGGCTATTTGTAGCTGACGTAATTTTTTTTAAGGATGGTAGGCAATACGCGAGAAAGACTTGAGTGAAAACAGTGACTCTGATATTGCCAGATGCCTCAGACTGCATGGGTTCTGAACAGTGTCTCGTTGACCTTACGTTTCGTGGCATTTCTGAAGGCATCGTTTTCCAACATTAAAATGCTGCTTGTCATTCCATTTGAATGCATCACGGCCATCCAGACGTGTCTACAAGAATGGCTTAAATACTACCGTAATTCTTATATATTTTTTGCGTGCCATATTTGGCCCTAAATTGACTTGTTGATGCAGGGACGTGAAGCCCCATGACCTAGCTGGAAACATTACGCGCCGACGGCTTGCCTCACACCCGATGGGGACTGAGACCGACCCAATTATTATTGCAGCACGTAACCAATTTCTACTTTAATATAGAGGGTGTTTGTTTTTTCCTGTTTGACCGATATGTGCGCGCCCGACGCTCTGCTAGTGTTACGTCATACGCCGAGTCTCGGAACGTTTAACTGTCAGCGAAAAAAAAAAATTGGGAAGATTCGCCGATGCCTAAAATGTTGCCATCCTGACCGAATGCAGTCAGTACAACTGCGGAAGACATTGTTTACTCTCCGGAGTTCTTCGGGAATTGTTAAAGTCTCGCGTCGTATGTTGTGCCTGAGTTCTTCCAGATTGTATTCTTGCAACCGGATCATGATACTTTAAAGCCGAAGCTAATGTCGTCTTTTTACGGTAGAAGATGTAACAGTTTTGTGGTCTTTGTGCAGTTACAGTTATACTGACAGCATGATTTTATAACACAAGTTTTAAAATGAAGCATACATTATATATAGCCTCAGGTTCAGAATCTCCCCCCCCCCCTCCCCAATGAAAAATTCTGTGTGCGCCCCTGACTTAGAATATCTTTAGGTGTGGCAACACGTTGTGATGAATAAACAGTAATGAGGATTTGGAAATAAAACAGTACCAGAAAAAGTGGCTACAACATGTACAGAGGATGGACACAAACAGACTAGCAAAACAAGCACTACAATACTGTATAAACCAAAAGGACGAAGGAACATAGTACGACCAAGGAAGAGATGGAGGGACCAACTTCATTTTGAGGATCAAGGAACAGAAAACACGCCTAACCATTCAGGAACATGACGATGAGGATTTGGAAGAATGGTGATTCGTCATTGGTTGAACTAGCAGTGAAACGGCGGAGCGTGTTGGGGTTGAAATGCGGGGTACGTGCGTGGTTGAAATGCGCACTGGGCGCCAAGCTATGGTGAGATGTCAGACGTGATTGGGTATTGCGGAGCTTGACGGGAATAAGATGGGGGCAGCTTGGCTTCAACGTAACATTCGCTGGTTTATCAGCAAAGTGACATATAAACAGGCGGACCGTCGATCGCAACCATATTTTATGACAACATCTTTCGTTGTCCGCATCGTGCTACCTGTTTCGGCTTTCTGTACAAAGAACTTCGTACGTTTCGACTCCACCATGAATCGAAAAAGACGAAGACATAGGAACGGGCGGTGAGAATAAATTATTAACGGTTGAATACAGTGTAGCCACAGAAAGAAGTCACTTGGATCAGAACCCTCCCAATTTCCTCGATTTCACACGGTTTCCCTCTAGTCGTTTACATTTTCTGCTCACACGATTCGTTGAAACGCGATCACAATGAGCAGGCACACATCTGGCAGCTGTTGCCGAATACTAGTAGACCTACTAAAAAAATAAACCAGTCTTGTGAACAGTATGACATTTATTCACTTGGATTCCTGTAAACGCACAATTAATGGGGGCATTTGACAAATATACCATCCGAGGTAAAGCTGTTGACAAAGGATCGCCTGGACAAAGGGTCTTATCGCTCACCGAATGCAATACTGGCACAACTCAATAATTGTCATGTGGAATGAATACTACGATTGAGCTTAAAAATGTAAGACCTACGTCCGACAATACCGTCACACTTCTTAGTCAAAACACACTCAGCTAGACGTCATTATTGTCGGACATATTTGTTATATTTTTCAGCTGAATCGTAGTATTAACTCAAAACCGGCAATTTATGGATTGTGCCACTATTGTATTCATTGTATCATTGACAAGATCTCATATCACGGTCAGTGCGTAGTCTACAGATAGCAGCCTTACTGAAATCAGAGTCTGCCCTCGAATTCGTAATATTACAGAAAATGACGACGACACAGACGGACGGACGACGACGGATGATTGTTGGTTCGACAAGGAAAACGTTAAATAGATTTTGCAGTGTGAGCGAATATTGTTCGAATGGGAAAGACTTGGAGAAGGGTCAAGGAGACAGCAGGAAACGGAGTCCTGTGGCGTTGCTTCTTGGAGGCCCTGTGCTCCGGAGTAGAGTACAAGCAACTGACTTGAGACAAAGGGCGTTACAGGTGGGGACCCAGAACGTGTCCGAAGAGTTTTATTACCAGTGTGTGTGCGTCGGTGACGACCCATCATATTAAAACTCTGTCGATGAAGGAAGCAAGATTTCAGAAACTTTGATATCCTCCTACAGAAACACATGATATCGGAGTCAGAAAACCGTAGACGGTCCCTGACGTGAGAAACTGAAACATTGCGAAATTCGAAGTACTATTTAAATTAACTTCAGAATTAAAACGGTCAACTGCAACGCTGAATCGAACTCTCTGTGAGGGCACGCTTTCTATATGCCTGCAGTGTTGCACTGTCATCCTTTCTAACGCTGCGTTTGTGAGCGAAAGTAGCAGAGTATAAATGGATGGCAGTTCCAGCGTAGATAAAAATTCACCACACTTCGTGCCCAAAAATTTGTACCTTTTTCCTTGCTACCAGGGAATAACTGTTCTTGTTCCACAGTTTTTATTAAAGCATCAAGTTTCAAGCAGAACTCATGAAAAGTGCTTTTCTGTTCCATCGATTTGTAGACCACGTATGTTATTTTAACTTTACTGAGTCTTTGTACTATATACACAGGCATGATTGCCAATGTGCAATCTGATAGATGCAACTTAATAATAATAATAATCTTTATTTACTGCAATTGGGTTGTCACCCGGTGGCAGTGGTTATTTTACATGTATACAAAATATGAAATTGGTTACTAATAAGTTTAAGTAGGGAGGGCTACATAAGAAGCATGTAATGGCAACTTGGAATCTTGGGAACCATCTCAGCATTTGCTTATAGACACAGGGAAACCAAGAAAAACCGGTGTCAGGTGGCCGGTCGTAGGACCTTCCAAATACTGACTTCTAGCCAGCAGTCCGGCATCTAAAGTAAAAACTTCGAAAGTTCGCAATGTTCCGTGCTTGTTTCTAATCATCGGATTACATAAAAATACAGGAAAGAAGCTCTAATAAGGGGCTATATCAGCAAGGCCTCAGACTATTGCGAATATGCGGTATCAGTAGCCTTGAACATTCATTCACAAGAATAAACTGCATCGTCTAACCAGAGGTTAGGGACAGAAGCAAGAGGATATTCTCTTCTACTAAAGGTCCAGACCGACCCTGGTGCCCATTCAACCTTCTACTCAAAAGGAATCGGATTTATTTTCTGAAGGTAAAGCTGCCGGGGCGTGGTGTTACTCACTCACCATCTAGCGCCGACGTTAAGAATAGGTGGAGGTATATTCTACGCCCCCTATATACCCGCAGGTTGTGGAGAAATACTTTTTTTATCTTTACCTCACCAGAAGTACCACAGAGCACTGAAATTTGAAATATACAACGTAGGCCAATAGAGACTATGAATTTTACGGAGAAGAGAAAAAGAAACGTCAAATTTTGCATTGCGTAACCAGAAACAACGCAGCATCATTGCTCACTACGATGCGGAGTCTCCCAACTGCACTTCGAATCTCCCAGATACAAATTCCCCTCCGCCACACGCGTATTACACAGAGGTCATTTCACTACAGGGCACACAACCTTGTTTTTGAAGTCGGCTAACTCTCGGAATAAACGAGACAAAATTCACCAGTTAGTTTCTTTATCTAAAATACAAGAATAACTAACTAACGTACGAGGATTACAACCATACCGGACGTTATGCCGTGTAGTCTGGTAGAAATATCCAAAACCCTACCAGACTACACGGCGTAACATTCCAGAAGATGACAATCTTCACGGTCACCTGGGATCTTGCAATCAGAACAGTTACTATTCCCTCTGTTCGGTGTTAGTATGGTACACGAATGCACCAGTTAAATGTTGTAACCCTTGCCACATTACAGATTGAAACTTAAGCGCATGCAGGAGGCTTTTCTCGCATTTTTAGGCGACATATTAGACACACACACAAACAGTACATGTTGTATTGATGTATGTTTGCACATGCATCGTTATAAATGCGTAGAAAATAAAACCAGCTATTTGCTACTGAATGATTTATTGCATGCGTAATCTGCTGAACATGTTTCGGGCACTTATATGCCCATCATCTGGAGCTCGAGACTACATTTGTGCTATTACCGCATGTGGTGTGTAGTGCGTTGGTTGCTGGTGGTCGGCGGTCAGGAGCAGGGCAGCTCCTGATGATGGACATATAAGCGCCCGAAACATGTTGAGCAGATTACAAGTGCAATAAATCATTCAGTAGCATGTAGTTGGTTTCCTTCTGTACGCATAGTACACGTTATATTTTTTAAAAACTTACTGTATTTCGTCGAACAATATAAATAGTCATGGATACAACTATTTTCCTGTCATATTCTTATGTTAATATATATTTTGAAAGTGTGCCTGTTACTAGAATCAACTAACACCGTGAAGCAGAGTGCTTCATGTGAAGTTAACACGTCCTCATTACCGCAGTCAATCCAGTCTATGCCCCCAGTCCACTACTTGAAGATCCAATTTAATACTGTCCTCCTATCTACGGCTAGATCTTCCAATTTGTCTCTTTACCAGGTCCGCCAAACCTTGTATGTACCTCTCCTGTCTCCCATACCTGCCACTTGCTCAGCCATCTCATTCCTCTCAATTTGATCACCCGAATAATATGTGGTGAGGAGTACACAACATGAAGTTTCTCGTTACGTAGTCTTCTCTACTCCCTTCTTAACTCGTCCTTCTTAGGAACAAATATCATCCTCAGCACCTTCCTTTCCAACAATCAGTCTACGTTTCTCCCACGATGTGATAGACCAAGTTATACACCCATACCAAACAGCAGTCAAAATTATGTTCTGTATATCTTCGTCTTTATACCATTGGATAGTAAAACGGAAGATAAAGGATTCTGTACCGAATTATAGCCAGCATTACCTGACTTCAGTCTACTCTTAATGTCTTCATGAATGGAATTTTGATGCGTTAAGGCTCTTCCAAAATATTTGTACTATTCCACTCTTTCAAAGAATTTATTTTCTACTTTCATGTTGTGATTTTTTTCTGCATTCTGATCTCGAGACTTGACTGTATACGTAGTTTTCTCAGCATTTTCTTATAGACCAATCTCTTTACAGATGTCCATTAAGTTTCTGTGTTTTTCTTTATAGTATGAGTACTTCCCCCTAATATATTAAATTCATCAGCATAAACTATGAGTAAATCACATTTAATCAAAGTATATAGCGTTGGCCTAAAAATAAAATTGTTTGCGAGTGGATATTCTTGGCTTAAGCCTGATTTTCAGGGCCGTTACTGGATTCAGACCGACGCAACACAGCACGTGGCTCAAGACTGAAGCAAATGACGTGTAGTAGTAAATATTGGAATTAATTTGGTCAGGGAAACAGAGTTATTAATACTTTTCTTGGTTCTCTTCTATGTCTGCAGGCAGATGCTTTGATGGTACATTAAAAAAGCCACATCATTTCCGGTTCGTATTTACTCCGATTCGATCATTCGAAATTGTGTAGTCTGTTACTCAGAGTGTCGTATTAGAAGTTATGAATTAAAATGACAGCTGTAGGGTGCTATCACACAAGTAGAAATAATTTCAATGAAACATTCAACTCTAGAATAGATGACCAGCAAATACTACAATTTACGTCTGTGCTCATATAACTTCAAATGGGCTAGATTCTCTGTTTAACTGACCGATGACTTTCAGTTTGTTATCTTAAAGATTTATATACGTATATCCTACGGTGTAAAGTACATGGGGAACTAAATTGCCATAAAAGTGTTTTGTCAGCTTCTCGTACTGTACCACTCTTGCAGTGTCCTTTGTCGCTTTTAGAACGTGACAAATAGCAGCAAACTAGCTGTTCTTCTACCACGCGCCTAATTCTTAATAATGCCAGAATTGCAAGTAAGCAGTCATGCGATTCTACGACCTAAAGTAGTTCATATTAACAGTTTAAATCCAAATACAAAAGAACCTGTGTAATTATTACCTTTCCTCCTCTCAGCATACATTAGGAAGCACGAAAACACAGTAAGCAACACAAACAAAACTGCCACTAAACATCTTCCATTCACAATAATTCTCTTCCTATCAAAATTGCACAAGACTTTAGACTGTCCTTACAAACCGCAAACGGAGGCGCCATATGCAGGTCAACTGCGCAGACTCGTTGATGTAACAAATGACTATCACTGCTAGCGCTTTCTGAAACTCGCTTGTTTCTGCATGTTCACTTGGACTACACCACGGAAGTCAGGTTCTCGTAACTTGACAGGTCAACATGTCGTATTCTTTGAAAGGTACATCTATTGAACTCATAGTTAGTTGCTTATTTGAGTGAATAACACATCTTAAAATCCGTTCTTTGCGATGTTTGAAGCTCTGTTATGTGGAGATAATCATGATAATGATATATATATATATTTGGTTTATGTTATAGTAACAATATTGCCGCACATAAAATAACACTAGTAGCCTTACGCGTAGGAGGTATGAATTCGAAGTTTTCTGTATTTCGAAACGTATTTATGAAGAGCGTTGTGGTAAAATTTTTGAGAGACGAGAGAATCAAATTCATGGAAGTCAGATGTTCTTCCTACTTTAATATGTATTTTGCTCATACCGAAGTGAATTATTCTCTATCAGCCTGCACTCACCTATGATGTGTGAAATTCTCTGTCGAGTACTTAACACTCTAGCTATTCATTCTGAAGTTCACGGCTACGAATACACCATCTTCGCCTACAGACTACTTATCACGACCAGAACGTCCCTCATTACCTTCAGACATTTCAGACAAATAAAAGAAGAAAAAACTTACCTGAAATTGGACCACTGTTGCCTCCTTCTACATTTTTTTCTTCAATTCATTATGTCACAGACATTATCCCGGTCGCAATTGGGTCTCAGCTACTGGCAAAGTTGCTGATTAAAAACAGAATGACTTACTACTGGGTGGCTGAATGAGGGAATGAGTGAATGAACAATTAAAAATGTACATAAAACAGGCTGTGTGGCAAATGTTACACATTGAACTCTAATATTCTGAAAAAGTGTTGCAAAAGACGAAATCAGCGACCCCTTACTACCGTCATAATCGCAAAAGTGCGTAACGTTTACGTTTAGAACGTTAACCAACAGGATGCATTATTTACTCTCAATGTATTTCAATAATTAAACTCCACATGTTTCGAGCAGTCTTACTGCTCATCATCAGGAGGTACTACTCTGTATATGCATGCGATTGTGTTGACTGGCTGTTGGCAGGATCCTGCCAACAGCCAGTCAACACAAATGCATGGCATATACCGATTACTGTATATACAGAGTAATACCTCCTGACGATGAGCAGTAAGCCTGCTCGAAACATGTAGAGGTTAATTATTGAAATGAATTGAAAGTAAATAGTGCATCCTGTTGGTTCGTATTGTACGGATATGTCAAGATGCACGGTCAACAAAACATTAAAAATAAAAAAAGGTCTGTTTGTTTACAGCTCAAAGTGTGGCATTTCCCGCAAAAGAGAAATTAAACTTTCTACTTCAAATATGGATAAAAAAAATTAGCAAACTGTTATCAGTGCGGATCAACGGTTAATAACACTTGCATCAAAGGAAATACAGACTGATGTAGTTGGTGCGCATTATCTTGAGATAAGTGTGCTTTTGACTAACTTCATGAACTACAAAGACACAGATTTAAACTGAAGACGAAACAAATATGTTAGCTTAGGTAAAAACTGTTGAACTGTGAAATTAAAGACAAACTAAAAATACAGAAAATTTTTAACAATGTTATCGACATTTGGCAGGAACTCAAATTAACATAACTTCATAAACTGCACAAGTAAAATACAAATGTGCGAATTGCATGTCTTTTTTTAACCTCTCTCTCCTAGGACCATGTTACATTTAACTAACACAAAATAAGTACAGTGTGTAAAACACTTTAAACACGATAATTAAATTAAATTATATTTAAGAATTCAATTCGTACCGCGCAGTAAACCCACCCTGTCTCTATTTCAAAAACCAATCATCAGTACTCTATACGGAAATATGTGGTCGCTGTTTGATCTGAGTATCATACGAAACACTCAATACAGTGTGTGGGCAGAATGTAGAATTACTGATTGCCATTCCTGGTTTTATAAGGTAAACATTATGTTCCCAAGCGTTAAGTAACTTTGGAGGAAGACAGCTCAGTCGATACAGTGACCGGGATAAGCGTTGGACAACATAAAATTCCTGGTTCTATTCCCTGCAAGGATAAGAGATTTTTTTTCTCGTTCAAATCCTCCAGACTGCCTCTGAGGTCCACCTAACCTCCTACTCAGTTTGATACTCAGAGGACCGTGCATCGTGATATATTCCTATAATAAAACCAACGAGAAACACTAACTTCTAAAATTTATTTTTCGAATTAACTCTACATATTTCGGACAGCATTTCTGTCCATTATCAGGAGTCTAGCACTGTACACACAACAATAGGTATGTGTCATACAGGTTATGCTGACTGCGTGCTAGCAAGCAGTCAGCCTGATCTCTATGACCTGTACATATTACTACGTTTGCAGTGCTAGACTACTGATGATGGGCAGAAATACTGTCCGAAATATGTAGAGTTCTATTCGAAAAATAAATTTGAGAAATTAGTGCTTCTCGTTGGTTTTTTTTTATAAGCACTCCTACTCAGTGTCTACCGCGAACTGTTTTGCTTGGGTGAAGCGGCTGGTGTATAAAAGTGACCGCTGAATTCCACACGATTCCGAGATTCGTATTGAGCGAAACTGTGCCCAGAGGGCTTCATGACCTGAACAGGGACAACTCTTTAAGTTATTCTACTTTATGCTGCAAATCAATACATCTCTTAAAAACTGTAGTAATTACACTTACATACAAAATATAGAAAATAAAAGGAAGTTACACAAATCGATGTAATAGAAGAAATCATTTGTATTTAACTTATTTTCGTCGGCAAGAAATAACAAAATTTTACCGGCTTTTGTAACACTTTCATTACAATAAAATGAATGGCCTTTATGTTGTTTGTTCATTGTCTTTGAGTAATTATAGAAACAAAAACACATGTCATCCTTTTGTAAGCAGTACTTAAACACAGTAGCACCGCAGCTTAATTACGAGACAGTTCAAAGTCTTACAGAAACATTCCCAATCCGCAAGCAAATTATAACCAACAAATCTGACAATTTACTTAACAAATTTTTAACTTTCAATTAATAAACCATATTTGTATTAAGACAAGAGACACTAACACGATAATTTATAACCTTCCAATTTAGAGCCTAACCGTGGCACACGCCACTTCGCTCCGATTCAAACAACAATAAAATAATATCTTATTTATGACCATAATCTTATGAATATATTTATATTACCTTTGTCAACTATAGAAGGAAACTTTTGGACGCTGTTGAGGTTTTCAGAAGACGAAGCGACAAATTTTAAATCTAAGACATATAAATTTACCACAGGACACATTTGTTAACCGGGTTCATGCCAGAGCCAAGCGGACATCTGAAAGCCCTGCTGAATTCCTCCATGTTGGAGAGAGAGCCAATCACCCGAAATCGGTTGGGGCTGTGGGAGTCCGTCTGTACTAAGGCGTTCAGACCGGCGAGAGTCTCTGCCCTGCACCACATCTGCAACAAAAATACAGCCAATTAAATGTGTTTATTAATTTTTATGTACTACTACTGCCGTACAGTTCTCTGAACGTTCAATGCTCGAAACGAATTAAATATTTATCTCAGTAATTAACCAACTTTATGCACAAAATTTTTGTTTTACAATAAGTTTATTTCATGCCTTTACATGTTTCGAGCACAGGTTGAGAGAGGACCAGTCCTCTCTCAACCTGTGCATGAGACGGTCACCTATAGGTGTGATGATACCAGAGGCTGTGTAATGCAATTTTGACCTCCTGATGATGGGCACATGTGCTCGAAACATGTAGAGGCATGAAATAAACACTGTAAAACAAAAATTTTGTGCATCAAGTTGGTTAATTACTGAGTTAAATAAAGTGAGATGCACGGTCAGCAAAACGTCAAAATTAAATATTGTTTAACGGTCATACTTACGAAAACTTATCACGAATCCTCTTTGTATTTGAAGTGTATACATAAAATTAATTCTGTTCGCAAAGTGTAGTCGGTTTAATTTATTTTATTTTCCTAATGGCAAATAAACTTATTATTTAAAATAAAATATTACAATTACATTATAAATACTAAAGGTACAAATGGTAAAGTGTTCCCGTTACAGGCCCGGTGTGGCCCAGAGGGTGCATAGAGGTATAGCTGTACTCTTCAATGGCCGCGGCACTAGAATGGGATGAGTGGTCAACAGCACGCCCCGGCCGCACTTTACCCCCGGGAAAGACACGGTACCCATTTTACAGGAGGTTGCGTGGGCCCCAAGGCCGGTCTGGACGGGCAGAAAATCTCGTCCTCACCGGGATTCGATCGTGGACCGTTCAGCCCGTAGTCAGTCGCTTTACCCACTGAGCTACCCGGCCCACCACACTATGAATACTGTAAGTACTATAAGCAACAATCAAGGTAGATATGAAGGTCATAGTAGTAAAATGTAGTCACAAAATTAGTAATAAAACGGAAGCCAAGTCAGTTTTCCATCATTATTGTCCTGGCCTCCCAGTATCTCTCACAATCTGTCCTATTAAATAGTGCGGTACTTTGTTCTAGGTGGTTTCTGTCCATGGGTTCGCGGAGGCTGCATAGCATGCAGTAGGTGTCGGGGAGGATTCCATTGCGGTGAAGATGTGTACCCAAGCAATCATGCCCAACGCACAATCGAAAGTATGCAAAGCAGATCCACCTCCATGTGGTGCACTCTGGGCAATGTTCTTTACGGCTAAGTGATCTACAAAATTGGCATAGTCGGTTTAATTTTGGACAGATATATTTTAAATAAATACGGCGCTTTTTCATTGTATTCCTTCTTTTCTTTCCAGCTACAAAAATCCGAAGTTTGGAAGGTCTTTCTAAATGAACGAGATTACAATCAACTTCAAGTTGGCCGAATTCATTGATTGTTTCCGGCTTCCCACAACATTTACTCAATTATTTGATGTATTTATTTATCTGCCTGTGAATTATTTAACCAAATGGCTACACAATACACTTCCAACGTTCCAGTAGCCACTAAATATGCAATAATCGAAATCAGAATCACAAGATGTATTCTGATATTTGGCTCCATTGTGAGCTAGCCTATTTTTTTCCTGATACTGCAGTAGGCTACCAATACTTCTCATTGTGTAGTACAACGTTACAAATTAGCCGTGAAATTAGACGTGGTCTCCATTATGGAGAACCGTGAAGACTGTTTGTGAGAATATTGAAACCTAGAGCACTACCTAAGTGCAACATATGAGCAATATGAGGTCTAGTACGTCGTCAGGTAGAATATGTCAGGAAATTGTATAGGCTTCATCTAACCTATTGAAATAATAAATTTGGTTGAACCTATGTAATCCCATTGGCTTAGAAATCCCTGTATTCTTGTCAACCTTGGAAAACAGCTTTGATTTTAACAGAGATGACAAAGGAGGAAGTCAGAGTGTGACATGTTTATGAGCAGTAACAAATTTATTCCACTTATAATGTGCTGAACCGCATTTGTGTCTTGTGCGTGAAAGTTAATATTATTTTTTTCTTTATTCTATCTGGTCAAAGCCGTGTATTAGGTTGACTGTGAGCTCGTAATAAACTGAACGCCTAACAGTTGGTGACCAGTGGAAAGTAACTGGTGCAGTGACATTTACTTTTGTTTTACAAAGGAACTAGACACATTCATCACAAAGATGGCCCGGAGAAGGGACTATACCCATGCTACCAAGGTCAAAACTGTGCAGAAGTTAGCCATATTGAGGGCAAAATATACCAGGAATTGAATAATACCGCATAGGTTAGCCATGTTGCTGACTGCAGTCAATGTGTCGTTTGCACAAATAAAAACTGGCTGTGTACAGTAGGTTCTCAGTATAATACACTACCGTGGCGTAACCGATGAAGAAAATCTGGTCCGGTGAGTACCGCTCCAGGCCAGGCAGTCTGGGCGACACGACATCCAATCCTCGCCTCGCCTTCAGCTTCTTGAAGGCCCTGTAAGCCTCCCTGATACCGCCATTGTCAGCAATGTTTTCCCGCAGCGTCATTTGGCCGTTCACCTGCAACACATATAGCTGAAAATTTGCAGGTCTCTGAACTGCAGTGCCAGAACAATGCACGCATATAGAGGGCTTACTTACCGTCTTGTTCAACTCGGTCACTGTGAATCTGCTGTATTGGTCCACGAAACACTGGGCACGCTCCTGGAATTTGGCGTTAGTTTCGTTACTCCACCAGATGTAGGCCGATCCGAAAGCATCGTACTGTCGGCCTGCACAAACGACGGTATTTGGCTGCGTTTTGTTAATAAATATCGCTGTTAACACTACAACCATATACAATGCGACGACGTTCTTTGTACAAGTTGTCATTACCGCTATTTCGGAATAAATTATTGCCGTCCTATTCGGTGTAGATATCAACATTTCTCCGAAATTTTTTAATCTAAGCCTGTGTACCAACGTACAGGGTGTCACATAAAAAAGTAGTCTGAGTTTTTTATCCACTTATTTTGTTTTGATTTAGATGGGTTATAAATCTTTTATTTAATTTCTTATTCTACGGTATGTCAATCTTTCTTACTATAGGTATCTTAATTTAGCTTTCTATTTTGTTGCAAATGTTTCAGGTATTCATCACGTATTTTCATTATCCATGAAGATCACTGTCTTCTGAGATGTGACACCGTGTAATCTAGTAGAAATGTACCGATGTTTCGTATATGTCTAAGTTTTAATGAACGACGCTGTCAGGAGGTCATATTGCTTGGCGCCAAACGATGACATAATGTGTGTGAATAATGAATTGATAGTGTTGTGAAAGAAATTGGTCGTGGCTTAATTTGACGTATTAATTCAGCATTTGTCTGGAGGAAGTGAGGAAAGTATGTGGTATTTTCGACTGTATTACGTGTTCTTATAATAAGAACCAACAAGATGAACAATATGCAAGAATATAACACGATGCACAGTCCTGTGAGTGTCAAATTTGTATTACGTGTGTTTGCATAGATATTGTTGGTCTTTCTGTCACGATTTATAGCTAGTAGTTACAACTTTAATGATGGAATGACCCTAAAATTAAGACATTAAATTTTACTCTTGTAAATTAGGCTTCATTCATTCATTCATTCTGTGGTCTGTCTGACAGCAGGTCCATAGCCTCTTTCAAAGCCAGTTCTCCACAGAGTGTGATCTAGTGCTTCCTGTTCCAAATTCCAGCATCCTCTCATTTCCTTGAGGTCATCCAGTTGCTGCTGACGTTTTCTTCCTCGTCTTCCCGTCATTTCTATCCTTCCTTCTGTCTTCCCACCAGTAACGTGTTTTAGAAGGCCGTTCCTATGCCAGATGTGATCAATCAGTTTGTCTTCTTTCTTTTTATTATTTGTACGATATTCCTTTCTCCTGAACTCTATACTTATTCATTTCTCACATGATCGGTCCAGCTGATCTTTTTCGTCCTTCTCCAGCACGACATTTCAAAATTTTCCGGGTGTTTCTCATCTACTTTCCATACAAAAGCTCTGCTTCAAATGTAGCATTTTACTAGTTTATTCTTTAAATTTAAGTCCAATGTATTGGTGAAAAAATCTTTTGGTTTTTGAATGCTGCTTTTGCCATGGAAACCCTGGATTTAATTTCACGCGCAGTCAGGCCTATTTAAACGAAATACTGCGTAGAAAAATTAAATTATTTGCTTGCACATCGCTTTTACAGCTGTTGTCAATGCATAGAGCCTTTTGGTAACAGTAGAAGTTAAAGCCTAAAATTGCCCCTGTCCATGATATGAAGGTGTATAGTGGCAGTAGAGGAACAGTTCCATCCACTTTTAACCTCGGACCATAACCCGTTTTTGTGTTCTCTGCAAGGTCCGCGATAGCATATTGGAAGGAGAAGGACTACATTATTGGAGACGGATATGCCCAGTTTGTATTACGGCCTGACAGGGCGCTGCTAGGCAGCGTATGTATTGTGACTTCACTCACCGAGACTGTCGAAGCCGTGTGTGATCTCATGGCCGACAATAGCGCCGATCCTCGCGTAATCCAGCAGCCTGTAATATAGGGAGTGAGGTCAGAGTAGAACTGTCGTAATATTATGTGTGGAAACTGTGATCCATGTACTTACTTCTCATATGTATTTCCACTGAAGAAGGGCACGTCCATTATACCGACCGGAAAAGCTGAAACAGAGATTGTGTTTTTTTCATATTCGTGGTTCCGTGCATCGTAATTCTAGGTTGAAGAAATCCAACGAGATGCAACAGTATGCAGATATTTATTTACTGCTA
>Ga0123352_10003050_pt1 | contig 23955 bp, 18 predicted proteins | sample TergutLab28metaG_FD_89700 | JGI IMG/M metagenome (GOLD analysis project Ga0123352, IMG submission 89700) | Labiotermes labralis P1 segment gut microbial communities from Petit-Saut dam, French Guiana - Lab288 P1 | ecosystem: Host-associated > Arthropoda: Insects > Digestive system > Gut ...
CAAGGGGGATCCACCCCCCCCCTTTCGAGTTGTGGGGCCTGGCCCCAAACACCGGCGCGCCCCCCCCCCCCCCCCCCCCCCCTACTGGAGCAGACCCAAATCTTCAGGTACTAAAAAAGTATGTCAAATGTCCGAATATAGGCATGTTTTCATGTACCCGCAAACTACACATACATAAATCTTACGTCATCAAGCAATTTCTTTGCATAGAAAGTTTTGGGTGGTTTACAAAATGTACTCACTAACAGGAAGTCTTCACAACGCACAAAAAGCAAACGTGACTTTCTACAAGCAGTTACGGCACCTTATTCTTAAGGCACGTATAAGAAGCATATTTTTAAGGCAATTTAATTTTGTATCTCTCTTTCACACAACTGAACACTTTCATTGGCCCCAAAAATGGAAATGACAGGTCTCTGTGCACATCGCCGAAATTCAGTAATCTTTGTTTTTGCCACACACACCAATTGTACAAGAAGAAATCCTTATTTTTTTACGCTGAAGCACTTGAAGCTGCGGACTAATGTTTCTGAACTACTGTAAATAAACATATCAAAGATTGAGTTCCAACGCCGATTACGCAAATCAAAAATCACTATTATCCCCGCAAACTGAAAGCACAACTAATACACAATAGTTTATACAGGGATCTTCCTTATTTTTAAACGAAATCCACAGAAAAACTTATATAAATAAATAAAACAATTACAATATTTCGATCCAAATCCTACGTCCACAAAACAACTTCTCCCACAATTCCTACAACCTCAGCGAAAATTAGCATGTAACCCATAATGCAATTTGATGTGTCATTGATTCAAATCTAGCACTATACCAACATATTTCGCACAGATGATCAACTGGAAACAAAAACACGAATATGTAAAATTCTGATGATGAACTTACGTATTAACATTTTATTCACTGAAATCGTTAGTAAATAAAATGATACCATTATATTGGAAAAACTACCACGGATAAGAACTGAATATTACTATATCTTATTCGCATACAACCGCCAAGTAGAAGTTCACTTCATGTGCGGGAGAAGATCGTGCAGGGACAGGTTCTCAATATTCGAGATTCCAACTGACAAACTCTCAATATGGAAGCAACACCGTCCTCCACAACGTCCGTAAGTCTGTACCAGTGAACACGGCGTAACATCTAGAAAGACGTGTATCTTCGTTCTCAAAATTCAATGACACTCTCATTGATCGACGGGCGGATAAGCTCGACCAATCACAATTGTTTCGAAACCTTGCTTGCTGGTGGTTTACAAATGGCAGTATACACGAGTTGAAAAAGAACGTTGTGTTGAATGTTGTATAAGTTCCGAGTATTGATTTTGAAGAAGTAAGAATTGGACATTTGTGTTGCAAATATGGGGAATGTTATGGCTGCGAGCCAGTCACTAGGTGGTATATCACCGCCGGCCTCCATGCCTCCACCACCACCTCCCACGGTTGGTTTTCCAAGTTTCGCAAAACAGGAGGGTTCAGGGCCTAGAACACCAGCCGATAGTCCAAGTTCTGATCAGCAACACAGTCAGAAAAATGGACTGGAGAATCCTGGCTCAATGGAAGACTTAAACAAGAAGTGTAAAGGTAAACATTAATCGTGGTTGGAATCGGTTCACACGTGTTTGTGTAGAGACAGAAGTGTGAGTGAAGCATATATTGTATATATTGCGGGATTTGTTATTTATTGGCGTTCTGATTTAAGGGGCCATGTTAGAATGTGATTGTAAACTTGATTTGCAAAACATTCACGATTCACAAGCATTTTTTTCCTCCTTTAAATATGTCACACAATATGAATTATTGTGTAAGTTCTTGGAAGGACTGCTTTCAAAGAATTTCATTTAATTTGATGCCAAGACTCCCTGATTGTCAACCGCGGGACATATGGTCCTTAACATGGACTTAGTCACTTCGTCCCATACATCTGATGCAGGTGTTGTCACCATCTTTTAGAGGGAGGATGGGCTTGGTTTTCTTAAACCCACTATATTTTCTTGATAAGGTTCATGTCAGGCACTCACACTGGCCATTTGATAAGTTCAGCATTGCCCTGCAGCAATAGCCCTTGAATCTCTCAAGAACTGTGAGCAGAGAAATGGTATTGTTGGAATTCGATTACTTCGTAAAGATAAGGTGGTCTTACGGAGGGCATTAGTACATTCTTAAAAATATGCTTATATTGGGGGCCGTCTTAGTACTGTTTGGCACTCTGGAGTTATTCAGATGCCTTGGTGAGAGTCCAGCCTAACAATTAACAGGCACAGGAACTGCTGCATATAGAGATAACACATACTGGGAATTGTAATGATGTTTGCTTGGTCCCTAAACTAATATTGGCTCTTGATCTGCTGAGCTTAATCAGGATTTGTCAAAAGAATATAAGCTGTGCCTCTTTGGCAATCTAGATTGCTCTCAGCAAATGTTAAGCTGTATAATGTATATTCATTAGTATGCAGTCCCTTTACCACAGTATCTCATGCCCGGGGACCAGAGTCGTTTGGTCTCAAAGTAAATGCATTTTTCTGCCTAGGAAATTTAGAAGTACCCTTAAGCACCCTTTCACTGACACTGACTTTCACTTTGAGCTTCAGCAACTAACACAACATCCTGAGCTGGACAGGACTCATAATGTAACCCTATACACAGTGTGTTCCGACTTTTCCGTATGTCTTGTATCCCTGTAGAACGCTCCAACCAAGGACACCATACCATCCACCTGCAGTGCTTGCAGTTAATCTTCCATCCCTAGCTAGAGTGATGATTCACTGGCAGATCTGTCTTGGTAAACCATAGTGATGAGAAAGAACAAGGAATGGTTCAAGTCTCATGTGTCACTTTTATTACAGGAGGTATGAAGCAGTGTTTGACTGCCACACCAACACTATTGGGTATAACTTACCATTGATGTACTTTGAGACATAAATGACATTTTCAGCATATCTTGTTGAGGATATTTTGTTTTGTTTCAGGGATTTTTAATTAATTTTAACCAGAGAGGATTACCCTGTGCCCTACAAGAAAGTTGGTCAGTGAATGGAAAAACAGCTTCTTTAGTTGTTTTTCTGATCACAGATCTTGAAGACACATTTGTCAGAAATATCACTAATGGAACATGAAGTAGTGGTATGACATTATATGGCAGGTCTCACAGTTCTAGTCATGTGGTCATTATATGTCTGTTATTAAGGGTGGTTACTGTCCTGTTTCGAAGAGCAGACATCAATACTTTGTAGCTTCATACAATGAGAAAGTGAAATGTTCCATCAGTGTCATAAAGCACTGTCAGCTGTCAGTTGTGTACTCCAGAAACTAGTAATGTAGTAATAATTGCTTGTAGTTTCAGTCAATGTCATCCCTGATACAAAACCCACTTCTTCTTTCACCAAAGTGCATCCCATTAAGATCCTGGCACATGAATCCATGCCTCCATTACTGTGTTAAGCTACAAATCTTGACCTGTTACCCACACCGCCTGTCATAATTAATAAACTTGACATCAATCCCTGTAGGGAGTGCCATGTGAGAAGGACAGGTAAAAGTTGTGTTGATGGCAGTAAGTCTGAACTGTGAGCTCAGTGTGGACAGCAGCAAAGTAAGTGATATACTTCAAGGAACAAAATGCTTGTATAGTTTGCTTGCAGTCACATTCAAACATGGACCGTGCAAACCCTTACGTTGTGCTTCGGCATCCAGCCTTTTAAATGTCAGGTTTCTGCTGTGGCTCAAGCACTGTCCAATTTAAATACCCACTGCAGGATAGTGTTTTCTCTTTCAGAAAAAATGGTGTACATTTAATGGGAAAATGTACTGTTTGTCTGTTAAAATTTAAGTAACACAAGACGTTATACAATTATGTGCCAGTAATGGGCATATCTTATTTGGATTTCACCAAACCTATGAAATCTGACTTGTAACTGGCCAGGGTCGGTAGTTCAAATCTCGGACTAGGCAACAAAGAAGGTGAGAAGATAATCTGGTCGTCGAGCGTTGGCTAGTTGATATATTGAAAGGGAAGAGGTAAAGTTTGTTTGGTGTACACACATGCACTTGCCAGGCTATATGAATGAGACTGTTGAGTTCCCCCACCCCACACATGAATTGATTCTCTGTTTGCGATGTCAGCTATGGGCAAGTGTTCACTGTTGGTATCTATATCACTAAGGCTTAGGAGGTAGTCAGTTGTGCAGAGATGTACACTGTTCGCAGTTGTGAATGCTAGATGAACAACAAGCAACCAAAAGTTGTTGGTGCTGGAACCAAAAGTTGTGGTGTTGGAACCTCAGTGACTAATGAGTACTGAAAGAGCAAAGCGGCTTCTAATTCCTCCTGTATATTCCTTGAGAGGGATCCGTGCCTACAACGAGTTACGAATAGTTGTAACTGAAGTCGGGCAAGTCAAACAGGCGGTTACACACTTCTGTGTTGATTTATTATAAAACATTAATTGTTGATTTATTTCAGATATGAAAAGTTCTTTTTCTTTTTTTCCAGATGTGTTCCCTGTTCTGTTTGAAGGTGCAAAGCTAATGGTTAACAAAGGTTTAAGTAACCATTTCCAAGTTTCTCACACAATCAACATGAGTTCAGTAACACCATCTGGTTATCGATTTGGTGCTACATATGTTGGAACAAAACAAATTTCTCCAACCGAAGCTTTTCCGGTTTTGTTGGGCGATATTGATCCTAGTGGCAATATGAATGCCCACATTCTTCACCAGTTTGGTGAACGAATTAAGGCCAAATTTGTAGCACAGATACAAAATAGTAAATTTACAGCATCTCAGCTCACCACAGAGTATAAAGGAGATGATTACACTCTGTCTTTAACTGCAGGAAATACAAATATTATTAATGAATCAGGTATGTTTAATATCATCATTTTAGTTGAACCAATATATTTTGTTTCCTGACACATCTGCCTTTTATAGTTTTAATCCTTTTCAAATGGATTGTATTTGTAACACCAAGATTATGCCCTTGTAAATTCACAGCACACTTCCATCTAGTGTACATGAAACACATGGCAGTGAGCAGACCATGCACATTACATGTGCAAGATGTTCAGGGGGTTTTTGAGAAGAATCTCAGCAAAGCACCATTTTCATTCTGTGTGTTGTGTGTGTGCATGTGCGTGAGTGTGCGCATGCTTGTGTGTGTACATGTACCTGGTATTTTGATTCAGTTCCCTGTTGTCCACTAACAACTGTGAATTTAGTTATGATTTTATGACCAGTTTTTCTATTTAGAAGTTTAGCATTCAGAAATTTAAGTCATTGTACTCTCTTTTTCTTTCTCAACAACATTTCTTGTAGTATCTAACAAATGTTCATTGTTCCAATTTGTATCTTGCATATGGTGTTAGGACACAAGAAGCGACATGAAGATGGCATGGGATGTGATGTCATGTTGATTGGTATTGAATAGTAAGTTTGGAAGGAGTTGTCCAAGAAGGGTAAGTTGTGTGGAATAATGGTTTCATTTCTTGGACTACCCAGAAGATGGGGGCAAAAACTCCTGCAGAAGATTGGTAACTAATTACCAGTCAACACAATATCATATGCCACAATAATTTAATCTTAACAACACTGGGTTTTAACTATTTATAGATCTCCATCAGGAAAGTTTAATAAGTTTATAATTCAATTAGATATGATACTGCAAACTTTATTCTCCACAAAAGTAGATCTGATCGTACGTGGAGATATTAACCTAGATTACCTTAATGATAGTGATAGAGTGAGACAATTAAAATTACTACTCAATTCATATAACCTGTTCAGTACAGTTACTTTCCATACAGGAATTGGGAAAGATTGTATTTCTGCTATAGATAATAGTTTTATTGATAGCCCTAAATTTAAAAACTACAAAATATTTCCTTTAAATAATGGTCTGTCAGATCACGATGTACATCTAATAACGAATACTCCATTGGATCAATCATAAAATCATCAAACTTATTTTTTAAAAAAAATGAAACATGGGATCAGTTTTTGAGGGTGATGATATAAGTGAAATATTTAATTCTTTTTTAAATACTTATGTAAGGATCTTTTATTCAGGTTTCCCTTTAACTCATGTAAATAAGATAACTACAAATATTTCCTGGATTGCATCAGGAATGAATATTTCTTTCAAACGTAAAAGGGAATTGTACAGGGGTGCTGATAAGTCTTTAGCCTGACTAGGAAGGAAACAAGCTAATGTTTCTGTCAGAATGGCGTGAATTTCCTTCAGCGCCTTGCCTTGCAGGAAAAAAACTTGATGACAGCTCATGTCTCCATGTTGTTGAAATCACGTACGTTCCTGACATGCTTCTGAGTTTGTTTCCTTCCTGGTTGGGCTAAGGACTTATCAGCACGCCGGTACATAGTAAGCATAAAAAGTATTACAAAAATTATTGTAAAATATTGTCAAAAGTTATAAAGGCAGCAAAGAGATTAAATTATGAGAAACAGATCAGGAATCTGAATAATAAAATGAAAACTACATGGGAGATTATATATTTAGAAACAGGGAGATAGAAAATGATGGCACCCAATCTTTCAGTATTAATGGTGTGAATATTAATAGTCTACAAAATATTGCTGCTGTTTTTAATGACCTTATTCTAACTCTAGCTGATAACGTCACTAATAATAATATAAGTAATACCACAGACAATAACACTATCAATATAAATAATACCTTCACACACTTCACATCACATGCTTTCACAACAAAATATCCTTACATGAACAGTAAATTAACTACAACTAAGGAAATAGAAAACACAATTCAACCTCTCAAATCATAAAATTCACAAGGATATGATGAAATTTCTACAAAAATACTAAACAAGCTTATCATTAAATTATATATGCAGTAAAACTCTCTCTATAGGCATGCTCCCAGACAGATTGAAATACTCGATAATAAAACCATTATACACAAAAGGTAATAAGTATGATGTATCTAATGATAGATCAGTATCACTTCTAACATCCTTCTCAAAAATTTTTGAAAAAATAATGCAAAGTAGACTTATGGACCATTGAATTAAGTATAGCATTTTAAGTAGGTAACAGACTGGTTTTAAAACAAACCTGACAATTGGAAATGCCACTTATAAATTAACTAATGTAATCTAATATGCCATAAGCAACAAATTAATGGTGGGGGGTATTTTCAGTGATACAGAAAATTCTCTTGATTGCATAAATCATTATATATTTACTAAGATGGAATTCTATGGTATAAATGGTAAAGAAAAAACACTATACAAATATTATCTTAATAATAGACATCAAAGTGTGTCAATAAACAATTAGAAATACAATAACAATATTTTCTAAATGTTCCAAAATTAAACAAGGTGTGTCACAGGGTTCCATCTTCAGACCCTGCTATTTCTGTCATACTGTATACTCGTATCAGTGATTTACCTAAGATAATAGGTAGCGAACTGGACGGCCCATGTGGTAATCAGCACTATAGTCGTGAGCTCCTGATGATGGGCATAATAGTGCCCGAAACATGTTGAGCCTATAAGAAGTACAATAAAATAAAAAGTGGCATCTAGTTGGTTTTTTATTCTTCAGTTATCATATGTAAATATTGATTTAAGAAAAATTCATTAATATTTTAACATTTTATTTAAGAAATTGTATGTTTATATTACACAAAGATTATTTTATTTGTAGTTACTTATATGAATTTCACACTAGCATGATATGATACAGTATATTTATAGTTACTTGACATATTCTACATCCAGTGGTTGTATTCAGCCTATATGGATCTATTTGAATGTAATAAATAAATAAATACAAGTACAGATACAAATAAGAAGTGACTTTGCAGTACAGAACCAGGGGCTTGGGATCACTGTTGGCCAGCACATACTGCATCAGCTAGCATCACAGTAATTCTTCAGTGACTCATTGGAATGCGTATAGGCTACTGTTTTGTCAAGGCCATTCCCAATTGAAACATGTATGGGTCAGGTAGGCATGATTAGTTTTTGGGTAGTTCTCAAATTATCACAGTTATGATAGCATTGACAAATAATTTTCTTACAGAAATGGTTCCATGATATAGGGATTAGCCAGTTACACAGTATGGCTTATGGCTTTTTTCTTTCACATTCCAAAATTAGCAGTCCTGTAATTCATAATATGTTGATCTATACCACAAGTTCTGCCTCCAAATTTAATAGAATTCATAAATTCTACACATCACCAAGTATTATGTGGGTTATCAAATCAAGGATACTAAAATGGGTAGTGTAGTTTCAGTGGGAGGCATGAGAAGTCCATATAAAATTTCAGTCAGGAAAAAAGAAGGGAAAAAATGACATTAACAACCTATGCATATAAGGGAGGGTCATATTAAAATTGTTCCTAAAAATGGATTGTGATGGTTTAAAGTGGTTTTGTTTGGATCATGAAGGGACTTGTGACATGCTCTTGTGAATGTGGTAGAGGCAGTCCTCATTGAACCTTGTCCCAGATGGCATTTTGCTTTAACCCTTCTGTGGCTGAGTGGGGTAACATTTGTGCCCCACCTTGTGTTTTTGTTGTTGTTGTTTTTATGTTCATATTCCTTTTTTTTGATAGTTATTTCAGGAATTCCTTCTCAACATAAATATGTTTCAAGATCTCTGTAATATTTCCACGTTTCTTTTGTACAGAAAGAGTGATGTTTAAAGTAATTGCTGGGGTCCTGGAAATACCGTGCTCGGTTAGTGGTGCATGAGTTGAGACATGATTCAACCTGCCACAACAGGCAACTTTGTGGGTTGTTTACCAACAGTTTAGCATTGTCCTGCAGTGCAGATACATTGTACTGTTTTTGTGTATTATATGCCCTAGGTATGGTGTAATATTGACACTTTTCCTCCATAGACATGTAATAATGGCAAAAAAAAATATTTATGTTGAAGAGCTGCATGAAATTTTGTAAAACAGCACCGATGAAGAATATATAGAAGATAATGAAGAAAGTAATGTACAGAAAGAGGAGGAAATTTTTTATGAGACTGATGCCAGTGCACTTCAGAGGGAAGAAGATTTAGAAAAATAAGTTGCTGCTGCTTCGTGTACAACCTGTGGCACCTTTTCATCTAATTCCAGAATGCAGTGGAGGTCCAGAGCATCTGTTATGAAAAGGGAAGCCTGTAACATTGTTTCCACTAATCCAGGTTTAGAAAATCATGGAAAAAATATTTGGTCAGTTTCAGAAATGATTCATCTATTTATCAGTGAGAAAATAGTGGAAGAAATGTGTATTGACTTGTCTAAAAAAACAAAAAGCTATATTCGGATGTTCAAGTGACAAACGGATAACAGGAAGAATGTTATGTCCAAAGAACTGCTGTCATTTACAGAGATTCTTATAGCAGTGGGTTGAAATCATGGAGACAACTACATGTGGACAAGTAATAAACTCTTTCCACAACCCTTTTTTACAGCAGTGATGTCAAAGGACAGGTACCAATCACTCTTTCGATTCTTAAAATTTGATAACACTGAAACATGGCAAAATTGTATAAGTGCAATGGAGGAGAAATTGGAGGCATTTCATTCCATTTTTGACCAGTTTTCTCAGGCTTGTACTGAAAACTATTCATCAGACTGTAATTTAACTGTAGACAAAGGTTAGGTACAGGTGAAGAAGCCATTTACGGTGTACATAACAAGCAAGCTGTGGTGGTGTGGTTTGAAAGTGCAGATTTGTGAGATACTGAGACAGAGTATGGTTTTAAATTACAAGTATACATTGGCACTATTGATGGTAAACAGATGTAATTCAAGCAAAAATGATGATTATGGACATAGTGGAATCCTCTTTTGTTTCTTGGAGGGGTGTTACTGCCGACAACATTTTCATGTCAACAGCATTGGCTGAAGAACTGTTCAAAAAATGCGTAAAAAACAACAGCACAGTGAGCTTCAACAAACGAGATCCACATGAATTTTTTCCTCACCCCAAAAGGGAAAAGTGTTGAAGCATTTTTGGGTTAAAAAATAAGACAAAATTTTTGCATACACTGATAACATGGCTGTTGCTTCCTACATGCCCAAAAGAAGAGTGTGATTCTGCTTTCCACAGAGATTTATGGTAGTGACACAGCTGGCTCGGAACAGTATTATAAACCAGAGATAGAGTTGCATTACAACAGAACAAAAGGTGCTGTAGATGCAGGAGACCAAATAACAAGAGAGTACTCATCAACAATAACAATTGTACTTTATTGTATGGGGGTTCCATTTCAAATATAATGCCCTACTTAGTGCTTCTGTACATATTTTCTCCTCTCACTCACTTGTGAAATTTACATATGCAGTTGTGCAGATGGAAGGAAAAATTTGCTCTTGGTCAGTTTTACAGCTTTGGATAAAAATGAGTCAAGTGAACCTATGAAGAAGAAGTACGGTGGCTGGCACCAAATAAGGTATGTGAACAGGTTGTGGACAGCAACCATAACAAGTCAGAAAGTGATGCTGTGACTGCAGAGGAAGAGGAATTTTATTTACGTGTTCAAACTGAGACATATTTACAAGACAGTGTGCCTCCTCGCAGAGTTGTTATACAGAATGCTCCCATGCTGAAGTGACACACAGTCCCAGTTCACCCCATGCCTCTGAAGATGGTGGTGGTGGTGGCGGCGGCAGCGGCGAAGCAGCAGAGGAAGAGGGTAGGCCACATTGACAAACACCACAGCAACCAGCAACCTTGTTGTGACCAGTGTCCTGTTGCCCTAGAAATAGTGTGGTACACACATGCCAAAGTGGCCTAGAGGAAAGGTCATTGAAGCAGCACATGTAACAACATTTCCACTCTCCTTAGCTTTTTCTTGTCATATTTCTTGGAAATTATTACATTGTTGGTGATGAGACTGTAACTGCTGGTATCACTGTTACTTTTACAATCATGATGCGGGATTTTGCATACATGTTTTAAGTACAGAAAAACTAAAATTAAGAAAAATTACAGTAAAAAGGGTACTTAGATTTACCCAATGTATGTGTGGCTATAAAAGTCAAGGTGCACTTTTCCCTGTTCACTCCATGAAAGTGTAGCAGTGTAGCTCTATTGATTTTTAATTTCAGCATTAAGTGGAGATGAGTGCTTAACATTACCCCTGGCCACTTCACCCCAAGGGAAGGAGCCCCATTACTCATTGAACAAGGGGCTATGTGAGCTCTGAAGCAGATCTGGATGTTTTTCGAGAGGAGACAATTTTTTACCTCTACTGGGGTTTGAACCACAGAATGCCCAGGCTATAACTTAGCCTCTATGCCTCTATACTGACTAAACAATCTTTGCTCCCCATATATGGCCATTAAAATCTCATATATGGCTGTGGGATGTAAATAACATTCATTATATTTTGTGTTACAAAAAGTACCCCCCCCCCCCTTTCATCAGCCACAGTCTTTTTCTTACCTTAACCAAGGGGGTAATGTTGACAAATTTTAGAAACCGAAGGTTTCATTAATGTTGCCCAGACTCAGATTAACACTGTTAAAATAATAAAATAAACACCACAAAAACAAAAAGTAGTATTTAATCACCTTCAACAGAACTATTTATTAGTGTTTTATTGGATCAAGTTATAGTACTACATGTTTCGACCACAGTTACAATTGCAAGTTTGTTTTTGTATGGTTAGTTTCGAATAATGTGTAAACTGATTTTCAACACTGGTATGAATTGCAGGCCTTTTAGTCACACATTATCTCCAGTCCATTACTCCAAGTATTGCTTTAGGGGCTGAGCTTGTCTATCAGTATGGCCCCAGTGTTCCTGGTGGAGAAATTGCACTTCTGTCAGCTGCTGCTCGATATACAGGTAAGATAGTATGGATTTTATTTATTTTTCACTCTCTGGATTGAAACCTGCCATTTTAATCCTGGATACATAATTAAGCTATGCATGCAGCCCACATGGTGTCTTCACTCTGCTCCTGCGCTATTATTCTGTTAAAATATAATGGTGAAAGGCTTCATTAGAAATGGACATAAGAATTACACTTGTCTTTACAGTAACTCTTCAAGATAATCTCAATATGTGGCATCCTGTTGTTCTTCCTAAACTGAATCAATGTTACTCTTTTCTTTCAGTCAACACAACATTATTAGGAAATAAACCTTCTTCTTTACAGTGCTAGTTACATGTTTTGGCTTTTTAGTAAAGACATCCTCAGGCTAACCACTATAAAAATGTAAAGTCACACAAGTAACTTTATATATCAAATCAAAATGGTGGTGATGTTTGACACCATACAAGAAATTGTCATGTACATTATTTAGCCATGTAATTTTGTTATTGTTATCACATTTAATTAAAATTACGTACAAATGAGTCTTTTAAAACATATAGGAAATTAATGTGTCTGTTGATTGTAACCTCTCTTACTGTTTAACTATATTTATCATTATCTTTTATCAACTGTATTGTTGCATCTGATTTTCTTAGCAGCATTGTTACATGGAATGTATGGTCATGTTAGCTCAGTAACTGATTACGTAAAGCTGATATTTTGTGTTTGGAGATAATACTTAGCAGACATTAATTCTATACTGTTGTTAATTGTTGTCATGTCTTGTTTTTCATTCCTCCTCCACATATCCATGGTATTCATTATTTGATTCCGTAAACCGATTTTTGTTTTTGAATAAGTATTTTCCAAATACTGTTCCTGTAATGGCTTTCTTTGACACTCAGGGGGATATCTTCCTGATGGTCAAAGTGTGCAATGCACATGATGTTCTTATAAGTTCCTTTAGTAAACGGCATAGGCCACAATGACCATTGACTTACAGCGGACCCTCTTTCTGTTGAAAGTTTTGTGGGCATAGTGATACTTGGTGATGTCATTTACTTGACTGTCTCTTGAGCTCAGGTTCACAGCAAAATACCCATGTCTCATCCAGTGTATGGATCTGGCAAATATAGGCTTCACCTTCACATAATGACTCAAATATAGTTTCTGCCATACATGTCAACATGTCTGACATAAACACCAGGTATATACAAACAGGAAGAATGTATCAGTGTGTATGTGTACTTATGTGTGTGTGTATACACACACACACACAAACCTGATTACCATAATAAGAAAATGATTTTAAAAACATCAGACACAACAAAAAGATATGCAAGTTTTATCTACATAAACAAAAAACTTTGACACTAGACAAGAAAACAAGCAACAAAAAGGAATGCATATACCTAGTACATACTCAACTTTAGCCACACGGCTCCTTAACAAAACTAGAAGATAGATAAGACAAGCGGACCTCAGTATAGTGGAAATTTTGATTTAATAACTTGATTTTTAACAAAACAACACACAATAGCTACAGTTAATGATTTGTAATTGTGAGAGCTGACAAATGAAGTGTATAGTTTGCATACCCTTTTACCTTTACTTTTAAATTTTTATACACTCACTTTGTGGTGGTTCAAATAGGGATAAAAGCATGTAGCTATGCCATGATAAATTTACATCTGTGTTAGACTGAAAATTCGAATGCTAGTTGCTGAACTTGGTCAGTTACTGGTTGAGGTTATAAAGCAGTAATATCACATGGTACATTAGTTGGAGTGATGAATTGGCAAGAACATGGAAGGAAGCAGTCATGGTTTCCTTCCAGGCACTAACCCAGCATTTACTTGGAGCGACTAAGAAAATGAAAGCCTGTCAGAATAACCAGATTGTGTACCAAGATCTGGACCCAGACCTTCTGCATATAAGACAAAATGCCTACCAGTCATTTTGTTTGGTATGAATGTTAACTAGTGTGCTATTGCAGAGGCCCCAAATTTGAAATATGAGTTTTCATCCATATCTGTCCTTTGTTCGGTCATTTCCATGTCTTGTCCTACCCAAAACCAGAGGCATTTAGTTCTTCCATCTTCCTTATGTATATTTGTTGTTGGGCATTTAATGTATAATATTTTCTTACTACCATTAGGAACAGACGCTGTTGTGAGTGGCAGTTTGGGAGGAGCTGGCCTACACCTGTGCTACTATCAGCAAGCAAGTGAGCAGTTGCAGCTTGGAGTTGAGCTTGATACAAATTTCAGGTTGCAGGAATCAGTTGCAGCCATAGGTTATCAAGTTCAGCTACCTAAATCTGACCTGTGCTTTAGAGGTAAGAGGGGGCATTTAAATGGCTGAATTTTAGCAGACATACTATTTACCTTTTTCATATTACAGTGATTGTACAATATATACCATTAGTCTAAAGGGACAGTTACACTCACTACATTCAGTATTTTGAAGAATGAAGATTAAAAATAATGGCAGTTGTTTGAGTGATGGTCAGTGCCGGAAACAAATGTGTAATTCAGACACCCACAATTTGGAATATGCTGTTTGAGTTGTTTATCCAGTAAGGACTGGTGTCTTTATCAGTTCATGGATCAGGGGTCAAGGCAAGAACCAGCATCTCTCAACATATGAGTATATACACATGTTGTAAATAAAACATTTGCTGGTAAAAGACAGTTCCTAACAAATGGCCAGTTTACAAGAGGTTATGTAATTATAAGAAAATCTGCAGCTTATTAGTTCAAGTAATGCTAAGGATGCTGAGAATGTTTAATGTTCTTACGTTTGTATCTGCAATAACCACTTCATACAAGAATAGATATTGCTGTACACATATAAGTTCTTTAAACTTCTGTGCTGTAAGGAGACATAATCAGAACTGAGAGGGTCAACAATTGATTCTTTATCGCAGCCATTTTCAGAGATTACAGGTACCTATTAGAGCAAGCACTTTTAGGAATTTATCTAGTAAAATCTTTTAGTATTATGTCAAGGTTACAATGTAGTTCACATGTTAAGAACCTTGTTGTAATTGCAGGAATGGTTGACTCAAGTTTGACAGTGGGAGCCGTCCTTGAGAAGAAACTTCTGCCACTACCATTTTCCTTTGCACTGAGTGGCAGTATGAATCACAACAAGAATCAATTCAGAATTGGATGTGGCTTCATTATTGGATAATTTTGTTAGGAACTGTTAAACACTTCATTAGCAGCATATAAAGCATTTATTAAATGAATAAATTTAAAAGTCTTGTTTATACATATTGTCTTTTTGTCATTTATTTTCAGCAGTTTGTTGGAACTTTCTTGCTTTCATACACCACCGCAGACTTCTAAAAATTTTGTCTCAAGCTGTATGCTTGTCTTTTACCACTGTAAATACTGCAGTCTATTTCATGATACTTCAGCAATGTAAAACATCATAAATTTTCTGATTCTCTTGGCAGGTGTTGCTAAGATGTTGGTCTTCTGGGTTCTTGTTCTTGTAGTATAATGAGATCATTCTGACATATCAGAGGAACATGCTTGTCACCATCTTTCAGGGTCAAAACCAATTCATTACACTGCATTGTACAAAAACTCAGATGACCATCATCTGCAGATAGAAGTTGGTCTTCCATAACATGATACATGACATGTCTCAAATCATCAAGGACAGTAAAACACATTTATTTTTCCACGTATAAAAACCAGCTTTGTGTACGGAAAGTTCCAATCACAACCCAACTGTTTTATTTGTGTGTTATATGTTTGAGTTTTTATGCAGTTACCAAGGATACTTGTATGAAACACTAACAGATGGTACCTAAAGCTTACAACATTAACAAATATTTGTACCTGTAAGCATGAGTACCATGTGCAGATGAACTGTAAGAGTGTGGCACAGTGGGTGTACCAGAATGCCACACTGCTATACTTCATATGCACATGATCTCCATACTTACAGGTTTGGGAAAAAAACTGATGAGAAGAAATACCTGTTTTTGAGGACAAGTATAATGTGAGCACTTAAAACACTACTTGAAACAAGCCATAATATAGGGTTGATGCCTTTTAAAAACAAATACCTGAGCACAGTCACAACATATACAGCTACAGGCATGTGTTATGTACTGATCAGGAGCATGGTGTAAAAAAACCTGTAGATGACCACACAACATTAGGATTTAAAGTATATTCATTCATTCATTAGTATTCAGCCCTAGAGGCCGATCCGGCAGGAACCAGAGCCTGGTTATGGAACCGATACGGCTCTTGGCACTGCATCCTAGGCAAATTCTTGGGGACAGTTTGCCATTGCTTTTCCCCGCCTTTAGAGGGTTCCCACTTTCGCCACCACGTGCCTCTGCGTCCTCAGTGACGCGAGAGATCCTAGTAGCGAAAGGTGGAACTGTGGGTGAGAAAGATGTCCGGTAGTAATTTTGCCTAAATTCCGACTTCCACGTAAATTTAGGGATCTTTTACGTGCCGCAAATCTACGACATGGGACCGACAGCTTTACTTCCCCTCCGAAGGAAGGCATGCTGAGGATTTTTTCGCCCTAAAAATCCGACGGCTTCGGCCGGGTTTGAACCCGCGAACTTGGGTACCAAAGGCCAGCACACTACCTCTAGACCACCGAAGCCGTTTAAAGTATATTACACAAAGATAAATAACTCCTTCACAACATTTATTTTCTACTCTTATCACTTAATAGTACACTGATTTGTAAAAGCAAATCTTTATTTACACAGTAAAACCCACTTAAGAAATTGTCCCTCTTAAGGAGCCGGAATAATTTAGTACCAAACTTTTCTCATATAATTCACATATACTCTGCCCTTTTTTTAAAGACATTTCCTGCCTCAAAAGTACTACGGAACAATTAATTTTTCCACAAGTGCACTTCACCATTACAAAACCTCGCCCCTGTCTTATTTGCATTACTACTCAGCATGGATTTAATGGGCCATGATGTGACTGCAACTGTTTTACTTTGATTTCATTAATGTGAAGTTTTCTGTGTGAAACCTTTTTTGTGTTCACTCCAAATTGCACATGTGCATACTGTTCTCATCCTGTAGAGCCCTTGATTATTGAACATTTGATCAGCATAGCAACTATATCAAGAATCAGCATAAAATATAAGCTGCTCTCAAAGGAAAGCTGCATATTGTAAACATGACAGATCGTACTTACAATTTTCCTCGCTAAAAGAAATGTTTAAGAACTTACTATTTCTATATCAATTTAGAATTGGAGACATAACACCCAGTCAGCAAGTGAAAAGGTAATCAAGAACATGCCAAAATTGCTGAAAAAGGCAAAACTTGAAATGTAGTTTCAGATGCAAATGAATCATTTAATGCAGAATTTACGTAGAATAATGTTCTTGTAAAGGGAATGTCAATTCCAATAAAATTAGGTCCTGTTTCACGCCCACCCTTTCCTTTCAACACCCCCTGCCAATTTACACCACTTCTTAATTTGTGCCCTCTCATTTTCAGTTTAATGTTGTCTGGCTTCACACCAAGACACTGTCAAGAATGTAGGAAAGTCATGGCACAGAACAAGCCTGGGAGACCATGTGTTCACTGTAAACTGCACCAGTCACTATGCACTTGCTGTTTAGTTCAGAGTGATATTCTGCGGTTGATATGCCTTCATTCAAGCCTTTTGTCCCCCCCTAGAGCAAATCCACTGTACCAACCTAGATTCAACTGGGACAAATGAAACCCTAACATACCTGCAGCAAGAATCTTAGTAGTGCTGATACAGTGACTTAGTTGTAAAGTCTGTGAGAGATGCTATAAAAGTGACTTTCGTTGTAAAGTCCATGACAGGGAATTTAGTCATTCATGACAGAACCCATGTGACAATGATGATATGACAAATCGCCACCTGAGACAAGCTACTGAGTACAAACTAGGGAGGAACAGAAAACTGAAACAATGACCAATAGCATAACAACTAACCTAAATGTAGCAAGATTCTTAACTGTGCTAATAAAGTGACTGAGTATTAAAGTCTGTGAAGATGAATTTAATCATCCCCGACGGAACACCTGCAATGACGATAATATGGAATATCTAACATCCATGAAAAAGTATTAACCTCTAACGTTAGGGTAAGTTCACAATTCCTCTCCAATTTACAAATGCTGAAAATTAATATTAATTGTTTATTTCTACATCTACCTTCATCAACTTACGAGACCACACGCTTGTCTCTGTGTATGTACTTGGTAGCAGTTTTAAGTGTCCATGCCACACCAGAAAAACTCAGGCAATCAAGAGAAAATTGGCACTTAAATCTGCCACCCAAGGGTTAACAACAGTAACACTAATAATGAGGCTGTCAGTGGTATGGGTGCCCTTAACCCCTCACCTATTACATTATTTAATACAGAAATGTCATTGTTCATATAGGCCTTGTTGATTTATACACAATTTTCTCAGGAACACAAGTAGGGTGTAAAGCAAGACTTATCTTTACAAAATTATAAAACAATATTGTATTCAGTCTCATAACTGTAATATGTTTTCCTGCTTACAAAGCAAAATTCATTTAATTTTTCCAGAAGTGTCTTCAGAGGGTTTTACTGTAATTAATGACATTGTAGTGACAATGTTGGGCAAAACCTAACTTTTTATTATACATGTTAAGCTTGTGTATGTATTTTCACTTCAGTATAAGGTATAGTAGGCATACATACATACGTATTTGCATAAGTTGTAATCCGTAGGTATCATCTGTAAGTATTTCATAGTGATCTTTGTAATGGTATAAAACCTGAAACATGTTTATAAGAAATAAATAAAACCATTTTCGATATATTGCAACTTTGGGTGTACCAAATGATTTATATATTGATCTTCCAGTATGTATACAGTTAAGAGTGGAACCTTTTAATGTGTAAATTTGAATTTTACTTCATTTAGTTCGTTTTCTCTCATCAGTTCTTGGCCTGCCGGCAGCCTTCTTTCCTCCAGACTGTTGTTTATCTTTTGCCCTGTTACTCAACAGGGGATGAAGTTCTGAAACAAATTACACAGCAAATGAGATACTGTCAAGGATCTATACATATAGAATATTTACCCAAATGCAAAGGAACCCTAATCTAAGACAACCCCGCAAATAAAACACATCTGCTACGGGAAAATGTATTTATCCAAATCGAAGACTACCCACCTAATAAAATGTGTGCTAAAAAAATTATCTTACTATTAATTTTATACCATTAATTCACAAAATATTTGAGATTATATCTACTTTTACCAGTGTCACTCTGTCCACCTGCATTGTCTGTAATGTTCAACTTCACAGTTAGTGCCTTCATCTTCCTCACATTCACTACTAACATTCCCTTTCTCTTTACTGTCATTGCATAATGTATCATCATCAGTCCCATCCACTACACTGGATATACAGCACTTTCTGAAACCCTTCATAATAACTTCTGGTGAGATGTGCTGCCATGCCGTGATAATCAGCTGATGAAGAGGAATCACAATGGGGCTTCTAGATTTTTCCAACTGGGGTCAGAGTATGGTCCTCAAGAGGCGCTCACTATACAATTGCTTTAAGTGGTCTTTTGGGGGGTTCGTTTAGCACATCTAATACCTGCAGTTATGAGGTCATCTCCCCAGGTTTGACCACAAGGTCTGAGTTCATGGAACTACCAGGCTTTTATTTATGGTGTTAAATGTCCCTTACATGCATCCAATACCAGCATTTCCCATATTCTCAGTAGCACTCCTGGCATTCTGTTGCACACTACTGCCAACCAATCCTTCATAAATTAATTGTTCATCCAACCTATAGGTTAGCATGTGACAATGATTCCTCTAGGCAGTAGGTCTTTAGGCACAGTTGTGCGTTTTTAGTATCACGATTGGTGACAACTTGTTAACATCTGTTAATACCTACACATATAATGAACAAACAAATGCACACTTAATTGACAGTTTATCGTACTGTTCTTTACTTATAGCTCCTACCTGTTTCAACGCCAACGCGTCAACATCAGGGAGCTCTCACTTGGTGCCTGCTAAGTTACATAAATGTGTTCATGCAGTCTTGGTATTTTTAAACACAAACACATTTACGTAACTTAGCTGGCACCAAGTGAGAGCTCCCTGATGATGACGCGTTGGCGCTGAAACAGGTAGGATCAATAAGTAAAGAACAGTGTGATAAACTGTCAGTCAAGCGTGCATTTGTTAGTTCCTTATACATATAGTAAAAGATGCATGGTACAAAGGTTAAGATAAAATAAATCTGCTAATACCGCCAACATCCACTCATCACCCATTGTTTCACCTGTCACAGATTGTGCCCTGAAATCATCAACAACATTATATGACAGCATATCAAAGTACAATGGCATTTCATCAGTATTTCCTATTTCACTCAGGATGTAACTGTTCATTTTCCAAAGTCATGACAATGACATGCAACAAGCTTCTCCTTGAAGTCCACTGGCAATTTCCGACACAGTGAAGTTCTTCTATGAAGAGGAATTTGTTCCACCATGGAAGTTGTGTGATTTGGCAAGTTTCTGTGCTTTATATTTTATTGCCACCCATGTCATTCGCACTCTCCTTTTTCTCAAGTGCATAAACTCCATGACTTCCTGTTCCAACTCTTGGAAATGTCCATGCTTGGGACCAATGAAAGATTTTTGGGTGGAATTAGCATATGTCAGCTTCTAGTTTTGTTTCTTCCACCTTCATACATTTGTTTCCACAGAACTGCATTGGAATTAGATTTTCCTGGCAAATTCCATCACCATTAGTTGAAATTTTGCATCATAACTGCCTGATCCAATCTTAAATGCATCTCACATTTGTAGCCCTCTTTTGTACATGGCCTGTCATTTTACTGGCATAATGAACAATTTACAATGCTCACAGATCAAAACTAAAAATTCTACAGCATGCTCTGTCCTCTCTTTCATCTACATGTGATACTTTGCAACAAAGGGTTTGGTTTGGCTCAGCATCGTCCAGTTCAACGTTTCATATGCAAATGTAAGATGGCCTCACATTTTTAAACATTGAATTGAAGGAACAAGCACTGTCTTGCAATAAAAAATAGCGTATTAGCTCCATGAAGCATTATAGTGAATCTATTAACATGGTTCCATTACCAGACTCAGGGGGATATTCAAACTCAATTATAAAATCAGGGTGCCTTCCTCAAATTAAAAATAATTTAACACACCTTTTACTCTGTTGAGATACTCTAAAATAATGCCTTAAATCTGTAGACACAGTCAATCAAGAAGGGGGGGGGGGGCATTTCAAACTCCTGTAAAGAAAATCATTTTGTGATGGCTTGTATTCTTACTTGAATTTTTTTCTCTTATAAAATCATGAGGCAATGCTGAGTCACGAACTAAATGGGATATTGTTCAAAGTCTCTGGAAGTGCTGAGACCCTGGTACAGAAGTAGCTGATTCTTAGCAGCTTTGAACTCTGAAGCACTACCCTCGTTCCTGGCAATTAATGTACAGAGTGACATCTACTCCCAGAACAGACATATTTTATTCACATTACAAGTTAAAGTTGCTGGAAAATTTCCACTTTTCCCAGTTTCATTGAATTGTCTGGGATAATTTATATCATATATGATACATTCCACAACATACATTGTATCATTCATTTATTTTACCCTTGTGAATTACAGATGATAGGTGGCAGTGACATGATCCCAAAAATCAAAGTTCTATGAAATTTTTGGCTGATAAACAGGCATTTGGAAATCTGATAAATTTCTGCAACATCAGAAAGGTTATCTATCTGAGTTATTTTCCCTTGTCTATGTTTATGTAAATCAAATGTCCCTTAGTCCAAGGGAGAACCCTAATAAATACACTGAGTTTCTCCTTTTTAATTGTAAATGAATTGTAATTTAAGGGGGTCCTCTCTCCCTTGTCATTCAAGGAAGATACTTGAATAGCCATTTTCTTGAAATGAAAGTATATTTGAGACATTTGTTTCAATTCCCAAAATACCCTGAGGACATCATTTATGTGAACAAATTGTCTGTGTTCCAACATTCAAAACTATTGTGTCACTTTAAATGGAAACTTGAATGACATACTAACCATCAGTAGGGGCACCTTGAAGTTGAATCTCAAAAGATCGGAATTTCCGTCGTTTTGGTGCAGGAGAATTATTTTCCTTGGAGCTACTGTTTCGCTGCTGCTTGTCTTCTTGTTGCATGTCAGAAGGGGCTGCTGTTCCTGGTGGGGCACCCCATCCTTCCTCTGGGTCCTCCACTTCAGGAGCAATTGGTAGAAACTGGAGAGCTCCTATATCTTCTGTCTCTTCATCTGAACTGCAGAAAGCAGCTACTGGTTCTATTGTTGAGACATCAACCTAAACAAAAATGTGCAATTTAAGGTTGCTCTCTCCTCAGGCATGATGCCATAAGGATAACAAAGAGTTTAGAGGAACCTGCTGCCTCCAGCTTCAAAGCAGATGATGAAAGACAGCAGGATCTGTCAGATCATTTGTACCTGTCTATCATATAATACACATTCAAGAAGGCACCAGTTATAACAGCAGTAACCAACATGCAACATTTTTGTATCAATTTCCATTTTCTTCTACAAAATTAACTCTTTAGGTATGTACAGTGCTTACACAAGAAGGCTTACAAGCACAGTCATTTTTCAAGTAGAATGCATGGTACCCAACTTAATAACAGCTCACTTATATTTATTTCAAAAAGGAAACTGTAGTTGGTGATAGTCATAATGACTGTACTTTTCAAGAACTACAAACAACCACCAGTATGAAATCGGTGGACATGAATATTATTAATCAGGAATATTTTGAAACTCACCTGACCAACACTTATTGTGCAAGCCTGAAAACCTGTTCAAAAAATACTTCACGCTCTCACCATGTTATTTTCTATTTTATAATGCACTTTAAACATCAGTTTTCTGGTTTTGCTCATACAGAGAAACATGTTTAATGCCCTGCCTAAATACTCTGGTCTTTAAACCAAAGTTGATGCCCATCTTGCAATCCACACACTTGCCACAATTTTACTCAGCAGTGTGCAGCAGGTTAACAGCATAATGAAACTTTTTCTGTGACATCTCTGATTGGTGGGATGTTGCTTGGATTCCAGTTATACCCAATGAGGAAGTTTATCAAGCAGTAAAATATAAAAGTGTTAGCATGGTACAATGTCACAGTTCCTACACTTTATTTTTCTTCTTCTGAAATGCCCTATCAGACAGAAAAAATTCTCCATTAGTCTTGTCATGTCCATTTGTTTATATATAAATGAAGAACCACTGAAAAAGTATCATTATATTCAATATTTTGTAATTTCAGTAAGTGCTATCAACACATATCAATTTTGGTTAAAATCAGACAACAGTAACAAACGCACATAAACTACAAGTTTTTCTGTGGGCATCTTGACTGTAACTTGCTCTTTATTGCAGCAAAGAGTGTTTTAGATGGAAGATGCAAAAGAAAAATGAAACTCTGCATGTCAATGATTTTTTAAATTAACAGTCACTTTCATTGTGTCATTCCATTACTCAAATCTTGAGGCAATTAACAGTAAAAATAACAAGACTGTTAGGTTACTCAGATGTCCTAAATTTTTTATTCTTTTCCTCCTCCAAAACATTGGTACCTGTCAAGGAAACCAAACAATTTCACATCCCACCCTTGTGAGAAACTGAAATGTCATCAATAACCAGGAAAGAAGATAATCCCTTGTTTTGGGATTGCACAAAATTGAGAAAGGGAAGCTGTTAGGACCTGCCAAGTCTAAAAGAGCTTTCATGTAGTAAAACCTTCATCGTTATGGCCGACTAAATCCTCAGTAGCATGAGACCTCTCAGACGCCTTTTTTTTTTTATTTTTATTTATTACACAGCATGCCCCATTACACAGTAATATTACATGCTTTACATAACCTAAGATTTAATTAACAGTCATTTCAAGTCTGAAAGTTCTAAAGACTTAACAAGTTTTACAAAAAAATTTTGGTAATTATTAATGAGTGTTTCATTCGTTGCAGGCCAATTGCCACCAGTGTTTTTTATTTGTCTTATCATCTCTTCTCTTTGGTTACGCAGTTTCTTGCACTTGAA